>Ga0228710_1008803_pt1 | contig 14316 bp, 7 predicted proteins | sample MedpolnodulmetaG_FD_177995 | JGI IMG/M metagenome (GOLD analysis project Ga0228710, IMG submission 177995) | Root nodule microbial communities from Medicago polymorpha collected in Santa Monica, California, United States - pink nodules | ecosystem: Host-associated > Plants > Roots > Nodule...
TGATAAATTATAAAAAATTGCTTAAAGACATGTTATAAAATGTGCTGCCGTGGGGGATAGGATAGAGATGAACTACTGTGTGAGCAAAGAATGGGAGAGTAGCCGTTCAATTAATTCATTTTAGGACATTATTTTCTAACTTGAAATAAAAATTGTGACAAACATTTGGGAGGAGGGGGTACGTATGGAGATAGATTGTCTAGCTTTTGGATTCAAAAGGTATGGTGCAAAATGGGGAGAGAGTGAAAGAGAACAAATAAAGCGATAAATATAGAGAAATATAGTGATGTTAGAAAATCAACTTACCTTGTTTTCTAGAAAATCAACTTAACCAATTGAATGAATGGCCTCAAGCGATAATAAATTTAATTAGAGACATATCATCTTTGAGAAATCGAGTTTGAATCTCAACAACATGAGTCGTCGTTGATTATACTTTTCTGTCAAATAATCTAGTGGTTAAAAATTTACCTCTTAAGAAATAATAAGTGGGGTGTTGGAATTCGAATTTCGACTCTTGTATATATTATACAACGTCTCTATCAACTAAAATAAGTTCACGGAGATATTATCAATTAGACTTCCTTCAAATTTGTTTCTTCTAATTATGTGACATATTTTTCCTATAATGAATAATAAAAAGAGAATCTATTTCTTCTCATGAAGAGTGAATTTGCAAAGTCTAAGATTTTAAAACTTACAACCCTTGCTAATGCATGAAAGTTATGAAGATTAAACTGCATAGAGAAAATTGTCGAGTATGTATGTAATTTTTTTAGTACGATGCAAAAATTTTAAAATATATTATTATAATTATTAATTAAAATTCAAACGTTTGAACCTCGTAACTCAAGGTCATGATTACACCGCTGTATACAGGCTTATAAAAGCTTTGTCAAAAAGGTTTTTGGCCTATATAGAGTTGGTACATAATATATTGGGTTGTAATATATGTAATAAAAATATATACTTATTTAGCAATTCATAATCCAGTTCATCAACGTTTTAACCGTATGAATCTTGATCCAGAGACCACAGCGGTTCGACTTTCGATCCGGTTGTTAAAACATTGAATCTTACCTAATTCAATTTTTTAGTTTCCTCTAAGTGAGAGATTTCAGTGTTATAGAGACAAATAATATTTTCACTGATAGAGTATTATGCTCCTATTCTCGTTTGTTTCTCCTCAAACTTTGTGGTGGATCAAGTGTGAGTAGATAAAAACTCATTTTTGAGTACTTAAATAGGTCATACGTGTCTAAATAATTCATTTATACTTTTTTAACAGTAATACCTAATAAGCACTCAATCCCTTCAACCCAACACCTCACACAAATTTCTTAAATATGACCCACATATCATTTATCAATAACTCTATATCATTACATTTCGTTTTTTAATATTAAAAATATGTGAGACCCGCAAGTAAATGAGACGCATATTTGAGACCGCAAGCTCATTAGGTACTCAATTTTTTTCCCACAATGATGGTACCTAATAGGTACCAAATCTTATGAAGTAAGACCTTACCATTTTGGATGATCTTAAGGCTTCGGATGAACATGTAGAGTCCAACTTACTTGTGTGGTTTCTCAAAGCCCGATGAAATGATCTACCCGACTCTCGTGACACGACAATGGTATGATCAAAGTTGATGATTTGACTAAAGGTGATCAACTCGTTGTATCAAAAGTTGTCATGACAAAGGTGATCAAACTGTATATGTTGGTGGTGATGTGTGTCAATGACAGTGCAAGTGTATATAGATGAAAAATCTTTCATTTGAGGGAGAATATACTCAAATAAACGAACGAACTCACACTTAAGGGGAAGGTTATATGCATATCAAGTCTGAGTAAGTGTCTCACATTAGATTTTAAGAAAAAAAAATGAAAGTTAAACAACATATAAGTGAGTATATACATGTCTTAAAATTTTAAATAAAAGTGTGATATTCAAATCACGTGTGGTTGCTCAAAATCCCACATGTGATCCCAAACTCTCCTCTTCACCCAACGAACCTCTCATCTCCAACTATACATAATATATTTTCTAGGATGTACTGTAATTTAAGTTAAAAATCATGTTCAAATAGTATACATTGAAACATAGTTAGGATATTGGATTTTGATCCCAAAACCTTTTTTAATAAAATAATAATTTTGGTAAAATCCAAATGCAAGAATTTCCACAAAAGGTAGAAACTATTGTATATCACCTTTGTGTGAAAGAAATCAAATGATTGCACTTGCACAATTTATTCTTGATGACAATGGGTTTTAAAGTTTCTTATAGTTCACTATTTGCTCTTCCAAATCCAAGGGTCAAAGCCATTACTAAGTTTCTTAGTTTACTATTTCAAAATTCAATAGCACACCCATAAAACTTTTTAGGCTTAATTGCACTTTTGCCCTCTTATGTTTTAAGAAGTTCCCTAACTAATTAAAATACAAATCAGCCCATATGTATTGGATCTTTGGCAGTTTTGAAGTGTCACGTGGCGGCACTTCAAAGCTGACGTGGCACTTCAAAGCAATGCACACGTGGCGGCTTTGAAGTGTCACGTCAGCGTTGACCGAGTCAGAATTAGTCTAGGGGGCTAAAATTGCCAAATATCCAATACATAGGGGACTGTTTTGTATTTTAATTAGTTAGGAGCCAAAATCGCAACTTCTTGAAACATAGGGGTCAAAAGTGCAATTAAGCCAACATTTTAAGTTTCTCATGCATTGCTCGACTCGTGTACTAGGCTGCTAGCAAGCTGCTTTATAACTCATCAATAAACAAGATGTGTGTCCTTGGACATTTTATTTAAGAGAAATGGTGTTTATACTACAATTTTGTCACTATTTTTCCTCTCATAGTTACATTATATTTTTATTTTATCTCTCTCTCTATTATTTTGGTTTTAATATCAATGTCTATTTTTCTTTGTAAATTTATGGTTATCCCATAAATTATCATATAAATGGTTATTCAAATAACATACATCTTTATTTAAACACGCCAAATACTCAAACTTTGGAAGTAAAGATTGAACAACATTTTCATCTCCTTTATTTGCACCAATAACTACTTTCATCTTATTGGCTATGGTAAGTGTACAAGCAAAATACTCATTTATAAGATTTCAAACTAGCTTAACTCATGTTACCTTTTAGGTTATGCTTCAAAGGGTCTCGTAAGTCCCATTGCAACATCCTTTAAATCTCATATCCAAAACGGAATAAACCAAGGTTTGAAATCTGGGGGTTTCAAACCCTCCAATATCACTTTGGATGTACACATTCAAAGAAAAAAAACATGAATTTTATATTGTAAAAGCTTACTTCCAAAAATATCAATAGTTTTTAAAAAATATGAGGTAGAGAGAGGTGTTGTTTTGATAGTACTTTACCTTTTGCATGAGCGATCCATTGAGTTTATTTTGGTTTTAAGTTGGTTTCCTATGTTAAATTTTTTTTAACTTGGTCTATTACATTATTAACGGTACAAAAAGTTTTTTTTGAAGGATAACGTTACAATAAGTTAGTCTTTTTAATCAAATTTATGTCTAAAATGTACACATGGCTAATAGAGACACGTGGATAACTTTGAGGGGGTGTCTCGTGGACATTTTAAATAGAATTAGCTCAAAATTTGATAGAAAGGACAAACTTACTCCGTAACGTAAGGTAACCACTTGATACATAAAATAAAAGGTTAATATGTCTTTACCCCCTATAATTTGGGCGAGTTTCGGTTTCCCCTTGTAAAAAAAAGTTTAGATTTCAACCCTATAATATGAAGATTCTCCACAAAACACCCCTGTAATATGAAGATTCTCCACAAAACACACTCGACCCCATCCAGACGCTGACGTGGCACGCCACTGGATAATTATTTTAATTTTAATTTTTTTAAAACCTGACAAGTGTGTAATGGACACTGACGTGGCACGCCACTGTGTAATTATTTTATTTTTTTAAAACCTGACATGTGTGTAGTGGTTTAAAAAATTATTTTTAAAAAGATAAAAAAACTGAAAATTAATTTTCAAAAATTTAAAAACATGAAATAAAAAAAATTTAAAAAAAAGGAAAAAAAATTGGATTTGTTTTTAAAAAAATAAAAAAATTCAGAAAAAAATATTAATTTTTTTTACCAAAGGTGCCCCCTAATATGGACCTCCCAAAAAAGGTCCACCAATAAACCTCCTTGTATGACCTGCTGCAACCAGTCAATAATATTTAAAATAAAAATCAATTTTAATATAAAAAAAAAAAAACTATACTCTTTGGGACCCATACTTTTCATCTCTCTTCTCAGAATATTCCTTTCCTTCTTCTGTAATTTCTTTCCCTCCATTCTTCTCTTCTCTTTTTCATCAATAGTCAATTCTGAATCTAAAACTTCTCAAACAAAATTCTAAATCTTCAAAACTAAAACCCAAATCCATAACTGTTAATCGATTTCAGTTTCCTTTCTCGCCTCATATCGTTAATCTTCAAACTCAAATCACTTTCAGTTCCTGAAATCCAAAGTGGTTGAAGCTCGTATCTCTCCATTGTGAATGGTTGGTAAATCAAATTGGGCTTTGTACTCTCAAATTCATCATTCCAATTTTGCTGTTGTGGATCACTTGCTGTTTTATTATCAAACTATTCATTCTAATTCCTTGAATTCTTATGATTCTATTGGTTGGTAAATCACGATTTTGATATGAAAAGGATAAAGGAATATGCAGTTTGATTAAAAGAAGGAAGAAGTTTCACTTGAATGTGAGATGGTGAGAAAGTTTCAATGTGATATGGAAAGAAAACTGGAAAAAAAGGTTCCCGTATTCTCTTGAAAAATAACAACACATTGATGAGCAAAACTGTAAATTACTTAATAATATTGTTTTTATATAAACTTAAGGAAATAAGAAGTGACCTTCAACAACAGGTAATTTTAGAGGGTCCATGTTTGGTCTATCAAAAAAGGGGTCCATATTAGAGGCCACCTTTACCAAAACATTCAAAAATTAGCTTATATTATTTATTTGAATATTTTTTAAATTTTAATTTAATTTGGATTTTTTAAATTTTATTTCAAAATATAGTAAGTTTAGGAATTTTTTATATAATTTTTTTTGGGAATATATATATAAAGAAAACAATCCCTCTCAGCTCTTTTGGGCTGCTTGTTTCTTTTCAAAAATGCCCCCAATTTTCAATACAAATAACACATGTAACAAATAGATAAAAATAAATTTAAATATTAAAAAAATTTCCAAATTTTTTTTATCCTCATTTTTTAAATATTAAAAAATATTCTCAAATCTGTAACACATCGTAAAAAAAATATGGAATAAAATTTTGGAAATAAAATCTAAATTTTTAAATAAATTTGTATCCAGATTTTTAAAAATAAAAATATTTTCCAGACTTCTTTTTCGAAAAAAAAATCTGTTTTAAATTTCAAAAAATATATATTCCAAATTTTCGAAAATAATTTGAATTTTTTTTGAAATATATATTTCAAAGTTTTCGAAAATAATTTTAAAAAATTTTGAAATATATATTTTTTCGGAAATTATAAATTTTAGAATTTTCGAAAAATATATATTTTTCGTAATAAAAAAAATCCCTGAATTTTTTTAAATTTTTACAATTTTTTTTTAAAAAATAGGCACGAATGCCATGTGAACCTTTAAAAAAAATGAAAAACAAAATTAATTATACAGTCAGCATGCCACTCAGCTCGCCACGTCAGCAATTCTGCACAGTCACATGGTTCAGGGGCTAAAATCAAAGAATCTTATTTTACAGGGTTGGAATCTAATTTTTTTTTTTTATAGGGGGGTAAACCGGAAATCGCCCAAATTACAGGGGGTAGAGACATATTAACCCTAAAATAAACACAAGGTACGAAATTGACAATTAAACTTCTCTTGTGCATATGTAGGATTATAAACTCATTTTTCTCCTGCTACAAGTATTCTTTCCACTAAACTCAGTTATTCCTCTTATTATAGATGTTCTCTGTGAGCATGCATTTTTATACGATCGTATAACCAACCAAATTTCGATTGCACACACAACTTTTTGACATCTTGCCCTAAGTCTAACTACTTTTCACAAGGAAGACCATTGTTTCTTATTCGTGTACCGCTCATGGTGGGTGATAATATCAAATATAAACGAAAATTGCTGTTCACACATTTTATAGGGCTGAAAAACACATGTAAAAGACGAAAAGCCCCCGCGGCAGTTAACACCGAGGAAAACCTCGGCAGTTAACTGCCGAAGGAATGAAAAAAAGGAAGGAGAAAAAACGTGTTCTTCTTCTTCCACTTCAATCGCTTTTTTTGTTTTCTTTCTTTCACAACCACAAACTTCACTTTTCTTCTTCCTCCAAATCAAACACCGTGCTACACTTTGCAAGAGGTAATAGAAGAAGAACAACAAAATCCTCCTCCAAACACAAATTAAAGACTGTAAATTCTATTAGATTCATTGAAACAAATAAATTGGAAAATGAATTGAAGAAAACTGTTCAGTTGTGAATTCCTCAGGTGTGATGACAGATTTTGTTTTTCCGTGTTTAGGCATCAGAAACCTGTTAAGAAAATTGACACAAGTTTTTTTGTTTCTGACATAGCCATGAGTTAGGTGTGACGACGGAGTATGATGACGGGGGATTTTTCCGTCGTAGTCCGAACCGTAGGTGGAACCACAAAGGACCACCGTCGGAGATGACTGCGGTGGTGGACGTTAGAGCTGCAGTGGTGAAGCCCAATCTCTCTGCAGCTGCTCTTTTTATGCCAATCGTTCAAGGACGTTAGAGCTGCGGTGGTGAAGCTTGCAGATTTTCAAATGATTTCTATGGCACTTAAGTGCCGATGGATTAAACTGGAATTTCGGCAGTTAACTACCGCCGGATAATTTCTGCGGTAGTTAACTGCCGAGGGAGCATTTGAGTAATTTATAGGTGTGTTTCAGCCTTCTCTAATGTGTATGCAACAATTTTCTATATAAATTGAATTTGTTACGGTCACCACATTCAACGAGTAAAATCCATTGGATATCACCTACATTCTAAGATAGTGTCTCAAATAACATGGCTAAAGATAATAAGCAACAAAAGTTAAATACAAAATGCTTCATGAATTATAAGATAACATTATTTACCAAAACATAACATAAGCATTACAGCATGCATACAAACCTTTTGATGTTTAAAAAAGAGCACCCCATTCATGGTTAACTTATCCTAAAAATAGATTGCATAAACTCGTGGTAGTAGTAGTAAACCATGACAAGGTAATGAATACTACTTAAACTAATCATAACACTACCCACTAGATAAAACGATCCTTAATTAATCACCCACCAATGATGTTTAAATATGATTCACATGTTGCGCCAAAACGTAGTTTGCTAGACAAGAAAAGGATACGTGAGAAAATAGAGGGAAAATTAGAAGAGAATGAGTTTTTTTTTCTTCTTCTTTTAGATTGGAAAGAAGAAAAACATTATATGTAACGTTTTCTTTCTTCACACTAGAAAATGGGGAGATAGTGCATCTTATTTATTTGATGAGATTACCCTTCTCCTTCTTCAAGGACACTTAACTTATGTTATTCTTCTTAATGCCAGTTCCTTCATCAGCTGAATGTTGTCCCTAACTAGCTAGCAACACAAACACCAACATCAATCAGCCAAGAATAGTTATTCAAATTACGAATCTGCCTCCATTTTCATCAAGGAGGAAGCCTCTGGATTTGTTGTTTTTGTTGATGAAGCCTCTGGATTTTGGAAAGTGTGGTAGTTTCTCTGGCAGCTGCATTGTTAGAAAAAAGAAGTAAATTTTTAAATGAATGATTAAGTAAAACTAGTTTTTTTAAAACATCACAAAACCGAAGAACAACTATTTTGTGCGAAAAATGAGAAGACTGATATAACTAATTGAGGAAATTAATGTTAATATAGAATGATTTTATTTTCAAATTCTCATAGGATTTTAGAAGATAGAAACAACAACACCAAGAAGCCAGATAAAGTCTAAGGAAGACATGTTCTAATTTGTGGATAAACATCTAAATTGTAATAGATACTACTAATTATCCACCTTTGTTTAGATATGACTATTTGTTGAACAATTTGTTGGACATACAAAGTAAATTCTCCATTTTCAATCAAGTTTTCCTCATGCATAAGAGTAAAGACTCGTTAACGATTTGCTTAAGGTATCTGAATCTATTATCACTTAGACTAACCACATATAAATGATATATGTATATAATGAAATGAAATGAAATTCCTACTTTGATTTTGGAATTGTATTTTCTGTTAGTTAAATAAGGTCCTAATAGTTTTTTTTATTGTAGGCTTCCATTCCAAGTTCCAACGTTTTTTTAAAAAAAATTAAAGTTAAACACGCATAACTAATACTGTATTACCAATTTTTTAGAAGTCAATATTTCAGCTTAAGCTACTGTGTTCCTCTCTGCAAGTTAACTTAAAACCTTCTTCTTTTTTGAGTAAATAGTACATCCTCCGCGCATAATTTGACCAATTCATCGATATAATAGGGACTATAATCGAATGCAAAACTCTCTCTTAAGAATTTTAACTTAAAACCTCATTTAATATGATTGAAAATACATGCAAAATTCCCAACTACGATTCAGACAGTACAAAGTTTTCCACCATAATAAAACAGTACAGAAGTTGACTCTGGATTTTTAAGTTTGTCCCCCATTAAATTTAGGCCACACAAAGTACTCCAATTGGTTGAGAAAATAAATTTATACATCCCCACAACATAGTGATGGACAACGACCTTTGATTCCCACTGTCATTCTTCCATACCACAATTAAATTTAAATCACAAACAAACAAGCAAAGATAAATTAATTGAATATAGAATAAAACAGGGTAATTCTCATCTCTCTCTATTTTATTTTTTTTAATAAGCAAATTTTATTAAGTTAGGTTAGCATAAGATGTGCTTAACCCGCAAGGAGGAAAAAGAGTACAAGAGGGCCAAAACATGGACACCTTCTAAAGTCTACGATAAGGTTGTGACATAACGGTTTTTTATGTTGCTGAAATTACCTCACAACTATCCATGTAGAGTGTCAATGTCATTAGAGGGAGATCGGATGGTTTAAGATTTACAAAAAAAAGTGCTTTGAAAATTGAATTATCCGATCTTAATCCAACTAACATCCCTAACTATGACTGAGTGAAATCTAAATCACAATTATGGAGTGCTGTAAATAACAAGTATTTACCTCGTGGGCTCAATATTAAGTTGAATGTGTCTAAGCAACACCGGAATAACAATATCCGGTGAGCTTAACTGCGGCAAATGGCCATCTGTCGTCATGACCTCAACAATGGACTGACCACCCAAGTGTTGGTGAAGATACTCTGAAACCATCACCGGAACCGCCATATCTTTCTCAGCTTGTACAATATGACAAGGCACAGTAACAAGGTTCAAAATCTGTCTCATATCACTTTGAAAAATTGTCCGTGACACTATTAGAGCTATGTCTGGCCTCATGTTGAACAATGTTCGACTAAACTCCTGTACTGCCACTGAATCCATGTCCCCACCCACGGCCAGTGGAGCGAATCCATAACACCATGCTTTGTAATTTTCAGCCATAGCGGTGAATAATTGGTTCAGATCTTCTTGCTCAAATCCTCCAAAGTAATTCACATCGTTCAAATACCTAACCCAAAGAGTGAATAAACCATGTCACAATCATGCATAAAATAGTTTTACAGTTACCTAGTAAATATTTGTGCATATAATTTAGAAATTCTTATACATCATGTGTAATTAATCTTTGATATAAAATAAAAAATTCTTATATATCACATCTCAATAATATCTAGCCAACCAATGGTTGGGTTAAGTTTTTTTTTTGGGAGATACTAGTTGGGTTCAAGTTGTTAACCAACTTAGGTAGAATCAATTAGTATTTAAGCATAAAAAAATTCTTTATCAAATTTTATTGAATTTCAGATTACTAGGCCATGTCTTTTCCGAGGTGTTAAGAACAAGAACATAAAACATCTCAATGGTATCAAGTGTCTAACCATCTAGTTGAATTGATTGAGAATATTCAATTTCAAAATAATCAAGAGAAATATAAGGGTTATGAAGAAAGAAAAAATCTCAATGATCTAATTGAACGTAGGTATAAAAAAAAGGAGTAACAATATTTGAAGGGGACACTAAATCCATTTTCCCTGTTTTTTTCAATCTATTTTATACATTATATATTGTGTGTGTGACAGTGTGAGGCGGTGCTCCAAATTTTGTGTTTACTGTTCAAATAACTCACCCTTAAATAATATTGCAGTTTTCTTTTTAATAAAAAATAATAATTTATACAAACTGTAATCAAACTTACACTAGATTAAAAAAATAAATTTACTAATTACCTTGGTGAACTAGAAACCATGATTAGTTTGAGGAAAAGATCAGGTCGTGTAATAGAAGCAATAGCACCAATCATTGCAGAAACAGAATGACCAACAAATATGCAAGAGTCAATTTGAAGCTCTTCCAAAATAGCAAGTAAATCATAAGCATAACCTTCTAAGCTTGAATGTCTTTCAGAATCAAAATATTCAGGGTTAGTGGTACCAGCACCCATGTTATCATATAGAACAACACGAAAATCATCAACAAGATAAGGTACAAAGTGTTTCCACACAGATTGGTCTGTTCCAAATCCATGAGCTAGAACTATGTACCTATTTCCTGTTCCTAAAACTTTCACGTTGTGAGCTTCTTCCACTATTCCCATTTTTTGTTGTTTACACAATTTTCTCTTCTATGTTTTTTCTTTTGTGTGAAGTTGTGACTTTCTATTTTTGTTTAATCATTCACCGACTATGTGAATCTGGAAAGTCACGTCGTTATATTTGGACTTATTTAGGCCACGAGGAACAAGTAGAGCCACATCTTAGAGATATTTGGTGTAGCATAAATCTTTAACTGAAAAATAATGAAATTTCATTGGTTAATGAAAAGAAGATTCTATATATTGCTCAATGGGTAGGTTTTCTAGAGTAGAAAATACTCCAAAATATGACCGGTTATTAGTGGTTACACTACAGAACCGACCCCCATTAAATGTAACTTGACATTATCTTTGCAAATTGCAACGAACATCATAATCTCTTCTCAGAGCATTTATTATTATTAATGGGGACTTGCTTCTTATTTTGGGACGATGGGGCCATGCTCGTTCAATATTAAAGTTGACAAAGTGCAAAATAATTGATAATTAAATAAATAAGAATATTAAAAAAATTATTTTCTATCTTTAAAAAAAAAAACTATCCTTTCAAAAAAATAAATTTTAATAACTAATTATTATTTACTTTTTTTAAGGAACTTTTAAAATTTATTCTTTAAATTTTTATAATTCATAATAGTAAATATTTAATATTTTTAGGCTTAAATATGTGTTTGGTCCTTACACTTTCATCACTTTTTGGCATTGGTCCCTACACTTTTTTTTTGTTTGGTTTTGATCCTTGTAGTTTGTAGAAAAAAAATTAGTTTCTGTCCTTCTGTTAGCTAAATGTTAAAAAAAAAAAACTAACAGAGTGCTGTGGCCTAATTATTTCATGCCACGTGGCACCCCAATGGAAAAAAATGAAATTAAAAAGAAATCAAATAAAATATTTGTTTTTAAATAAGTAAAGTAAATACAGTCAAAAAACAATTAAGTGAACTAATTTTTTTTTGAAATGGCAAATGTTATTCACGTCGGAAAAATGCAAGGAGCATTAACCGCGGATAGGAAAAAAAAAGGAAATTACAAACACTGTACCGTATATAGACGGAATACCGGAAACCCCAAACACCTAAAAAGCCACCAGTCAGTGAGGTGAAACTATACAAACAAAGCCAGCAGATGCATAGCTCTGCCACACCACCAAACAGCCGAGTCCCGAGGAGCTGCAGAGCAAACAAGAACGGCCAAACAACACCCTACAGAAGGGCAGTACAGCCGCTGCAGAGCAGCACCGCCAAAGGAGCTACTGCCGAACCAGAAATAGAATAGACCGAAGGTAGACGTAGACCTCCAACCTAGTTGAGCAGCACAAAAGACAGCCAGAAAAAACCAGCAGCTCACCAACTCCCCTTCCCCACTGATTTTGCTACTCTCTCCTCTGAACCCTGTCAAGGCAATAAATTGGATCCCAACTCCACTCATAAAAAAGACACACTGGGATCTTCATTCTTTCCAACACCCAACGCCAAGATAAAACCTTAATTTCCTCCACAATTTCCTCAAAACCACAATTGGTCCCCTTAAATATCTTGTCATTCCTAACTTTCCACAAAACCCAAATAGTGACTTGCCATATCAATCACAACCCTCTCAACCGATTTTTATTACCTCCATACCCACTCCAACACTCCAATGTATAAAGAGATTAGGAGGAGTCAAAAAATGGCACCCCAACCAAAGCATTAACCGAGACCACACCATACTCACCACATTGCAATGTCAAAAGAGATGATTCGTTGTTTCCACACCACTATTACACAAAACGCATAAATTAGTAGTTTCCGGGTCAAGCACATTCCTTACGGCTAGATTTGCTTTTGTTGGAACACGATTGAGGAGCACCTTCCAAGCAAACGCCACTACTTTAGACGGGGCTGGACTCTTCCACAACCTAACAAATACCCTTTCTTCATCACTATTCCAAAGACCTTTCGGACCAACCAAGCCCATCAAATGCGCATAAGCCGATTTAACTGTGAAAGCTCCCGACTCTTCTAAACTCCACCTCCACTCATCCTCTCGGTTAGACCACATCATACCCTCCAAATCTTCCCTAAGGCTCATAAGCAACTCCTCCTCCCAAACAAAAAGATGACACTCTCTACTTCCCTCCACCACCTCCCCCACCTTAGCCTCTCTTTCATTTGAAATCAAAAATAATCTAGGATATTTAAGCCTAAAACACCTCCCCCCCTCCATTTATCATTCCAAAAACTTGTCTTCATTCCATTACCCACGTTACGTGTTATCCCCGCATTAAACCACCCATGTGCCCCCACCTCACCAATCTTCACCAAATCCTTCCACCACAACGAAGAATGCCTTGGCCAAGAATAACTACCACCCTCCAACATCTTACCCTTACCCACACACGGCCCATACTTCTCCTCAACTACCTCTTTCCACAAAGTTCTCTCCCCATCTAACAACCTCCACCGCCACTTTGCTAATAAACTCACATTCATGAGCCGAATATCCTTCATCCCCAAACCACCCTTCCCTTTAAGTTGACAAACCGTATCCCACTTCACCCAATTAATTTTCCTCCCACCTCCCACTCCTCCCCAAAGAAATTCTCTTTGCACTATAACCATCTTCCTCCACACATTAACCGGCTTCTTCAAGAAAGACAAATAAAAAGTGGGAATTGAATTAAGGACCGAATTTAAAAGGACAATTCTACCTCCAAAACTAATATATTTGTGCCCCCATGAATTCAACCTTCTATTTAAGGACTCCACCAAAGGTTCCCAAGTTGACACACTCCTCCCATTGGCTCCAACCGGCAATCCCAAGTAGTTAAACGGAATACACCCCTTACTACAATTCAAAAAATTACAAGCCATCTCCATAAAATCCTCCCTCACATTAACACCAATCAAGGAACTTCTGAAGAAATTTATCTTTAAGCCCAAAACCATTTCGAAGCAACGAAGGTGACTTCATAGCCCAAAGATTCTCCACCGTAGCCTTTCCTATGCAAAGAGTATCATCGACGTATTGTAAATGTGAGCTCTCTAATCCATTATCACCAATTTCAAAACCATCAAACAAATTAGCCTCCCTTGCTTTCCTCATCAAACCACTATATTGCGTAATTGTTTGTTGGTTTGTAACTAACTTAACTATATTGCGAATAACAAAATTGAAATTAATAGGGCGTGAAATTTGTTAGGATTAGAGTTCCTTGATCAAGCGTCACACATAATCTAGTGATCATATACAGATTCTAGCTCTTTTTTGATGTTATCACGTATCCCTCAACAACATCATTCGTGTCCAAACAATATTTTGATATCAATTGTATCGTTCAATCGTCGATGTCTCACACTATTAAACGATCCAAGAGTCATTCCTATCATTCAATCGACGATTTCTCAATCTATTAAATGATAAGAAAGCATTAAATGTGGATACAAACGGTGATTATCAAAACATCCATTCCATGTCTAGAATCTATGTTTTGATAGATGATTATTCTCATCTAGATTCAAAAGTATTTTTCAATCACTAATAAATCA
>Ga0228710_1008806_pt1 | contig 14314 bp, 4 predicted proteins | sample MedpolnodulmetaG_FD_177995 | JGI IMG/M metagenome (GOLD analysis project Ga0228710, IMG submission 177995) | Root nodule microbial communities from Medicago polymorpha collected in Santa Monica, California, United States - pink nodules | ecosystem: Host-associated > Plants > Roots > Nodule...
TGCAACGTCAAACAGTGTATGTTCAATGTTAATAATGTGACTTAGTTTATAACAATCTTTTAGTATGAAAACGGTGTATGTTCAATGTTAATAATGTGACTTAGATTATAACAATCTTTTAGTATGAAATGTCATTTTGCACGATATGACCTGTGCATCGAGATGGATGTGTGTTTTTGTATGATATTGTATTTTTAATTATTTCTAAATGTTTATGACCCGTGCGGCAGCACGGGTGGGCGATCTAGTGTTCCTCTATAATGTTTACAATTAATTATGATAAGGGATAATGCACAATTTGTGCAGGGGTCAGGGTTCGAACCTCGGATACCCCACTTATTCATCTTTAAGGTGAATTTCTTTAGCCACTAGGCTACTTGACCAAAAAAAATATCCTTAAAAAAATCATCACACTTTTGCATAAACATATCATGCATCATTTTGCATTCATAGTTATACATGGAATCAACCTCAAAAAAATTAAAAAAACGGACGTTGCTATTTTTTTTCAAATATATACATCTTATTGCCAATTAATTAGAAACGGACCTTGGTATTTTTCTCAAATATATACACCAGTGAATCATATGTTCTCAAATCTCAAGCATCTAATATTGTGTTATAGCATCTGAAGTTGGTGCTAGAGGTAATTATAACCAGAGAGCTCGGAGGCTGAGAAAGTTAGTACTTGTTTCAAATGATCTTTACCATCCCATGAAGTGATGATATGAAAATTATGAAGAAAAGCCCCAATTTGCTTGAATATTATTAATTTTGAGGGTATTTGCTCATAATTTACTGTTAAAAAATATTTAGAATTTTTTTAATTTGCAAATACTCCCTTATGATGTGGTATTATTATTGACATGGCCGTGCTACATAGACAGTCAACCGCTATGTTATGTTAATTGATGGAAGAAACTGACGAAGAATACAAATTGATTAACGTTTAACAATTTAAAAAGGTTTTTTTTTTTTTTTTCAAAAAAACTTTTTGCATTTTCTCTAATTTGGGAGGGGTATTTAAAAAAAATTACAATTTCTGATATTTTTTTCTATTCTCTAAAAGTTGTATACACAATGTGACCTTCTGTCTCATTTTCTTATTGCGTTAATCTCTAATACAAAAAATAATTTTTATGAACTTTTGATTAAAATAATTTTTATACTATAACAAACCATACTTATTTTTTCTTTCGTCAAAAAATAAAACCATACTTACTTTTTCAATCATACCAACAATATAAAAAATTCTTATAATACTTTTTTTAATGATACTAACAATATAACATTATATTGTTATAGTCAATTTTTTTTTTTGGCTTTCGCATCGGTTTCCGACCCACTAAAGATGGACGACTAATCCGGCTCGTGCGTAAAGGCATGCACACTGGCCAAACGTTGTTCCCCCTAGGAATCGAACCCGGTATTCCCCGGGTACATCTTGGAAGGAGCTCCTTGCCACTAGAGCCCAAACAACTTGGCTTTATTATAGTCAAATTTGTTTAAAGGTATAAGAAGGAGAAAAAATCAATCAAAAATACAAAATATATAGCATAGATATATTTAACTCATATTTTGCAAAGGTTGAATGAAACAAATACGACGTCGTGTAGGAGCAGCATTACTGCATTTGGCTACTACGAGTTGAAGGAAACGAAAGGAGGAAGAAAAAGAGATCATCAGGTAGAGAGATGACGAAAGGGCAAGTTCTGAGCGCGTACAGGGCGGTGTTGAAAGCCACTCGGAAATCATTCGTCGGTGATCATCATATGCTGAAGGGATCTGCGGCTGAGGTGCGTAAGCAGTTCGAAGAAAGCCGAAATGTCACCTCCGAAGCGGAGATCCAGAAGCTTCTTGCACAGGCCAATGAGGCCGCTGAGTTCGTCTCTACCATGCTCGTTCAGGCACCTCTCAATAATGACGCCGGCAGTTACGGTACTCTCTCTTTCTCGTTGAGCACTCCACCTGTTCGATTATTTGCTTCACTTGGATTTTGAAATTACTGCATGCTTATAGTTCTATGTACTCATTATTTTGGATTCTTCTTTCTACTTTTTTGTTGTTTTTAAGTGGCAGTAAACATTTAGTTCATTTTTATAAATTGGGTCTCACAGTTTTTCTCGGGAACTAGGAACTAGAAGTGGTTTTCATTCAAATTTTTGTTTCCCTTTCTATAATTAATTGCTGAGAAGTTCATCCAAATTGACTCTAAGGTTCAATTTGGATTAGCTTTTATCTTACTAGACTATGGACATTTGACACGACATGGATGCGGCGACACTATTAATGTAAAAAGTATAGGACACGACATATCTGTACATCTCAATTGAGCAATTTATTTCATATTTTCATTACAACTTCTTTTTTTAAAACAAGATATTATAGTCTTTTACCTTCATCCATCCATATACTACCAAAAAGCTAGAAATGATGTAATCAACTTTAGTGTCTTTTACTCGTTGATCATCATTACTTTGACACATCTTTAACTCTAGTAGACGTGTCTGAGAGGTTAGTATCCAAAGAGTGTCTAAGGTGTGTTGAAGCAAAGAAAAAAGTTTATTTTGGGACCTGAGTTGCCGAAACGTGTCTTACAAGTTTCGTATGGGTGTCGGACACTGACGCGTGTCGAACACAAGGACACACCTAATCTCAGAGGCTTCTGTGCTTCACAGTTACTAGAGCTTCTTAATTGAATGATTATATAGTTATTGACTACACAAAATTTCTATATAAACTTATAAGTGATTACAGAGAAGTTTGAGAGAGTTTTTGAAGAAAATAAGATGAGGACGCCAATTTTAACAGATACGATAAATTGTTGTTTAGAAAACTCATTATTATTACAAGGTTTTTTAATATTTCTTTCTCCATAAGAGCTTGTTGAGAAGTTTATCAAAACCAGCTCTTAGTAGTAAGTCAAAAAGGCTATTGTAAGTTCATAAGTGTTTATGGAGAAGTTTAATGAGGGTTTCTGAAAAAATTTAGGTGCAAATTTTGATTTCAATATATAAGAGAAGCTGTTAATTCGAATTTACAATCATAGAATCATTTTTTTAACATTTTAGTAGTGTTCATGAGAAATTGATCCAAATTAGTTCTGAATCTTTCTCATTACTTTCTAAACTTTTTGTTGCAGTAGTGAAGCCTGGAAAAGAGCATGCAGGTGCAACCCTTGAAATCCCTTCAGAAGAAATTATTAGTAAATCAGGATAAAAACAGAAGTGAAGAGGTTAGAGCAGAATGTTTTCTCTTCTAGATTGTTTATTTTTGTTTAGGAGCGATAAGTAATGTTGCTAGTGCTTGGGACTTGAAATTTCTCCTTAGATTTCTTTCTGTGATAGTATTGGCGTACCTTTCAATGTGTAGTATAATTTCGTGATGTACTGCACTGCACCTTTCTGGTAGCTTGTTTCAACTGAAATCCCTATATTTTATATTCATTTGCCTTTGGGTTTTGGTCCCCACACACTTAGAGAAACACAAGTGTCGTTATAGTTTTATCATGAGCACCAACTTATCGTGTAAAATGGTTATTTACAACTTACAAGGATTAAACCCCAATGGGTAAAAACATGAGGATTTGTCCTTTGACTGCGAAGAGCCAAAACTGAAATGGGAGCAGATATATAGATGTATTCATACATTTAGGTAATCAATAACAGCAAAAACAGTAGAGTCTAGAAGTACTAAAACTCAAGTGGGTGAAAATTTTCAAATTTAAGTGTTTGTCTACACTTCCTCTCCTCTGGGCTGGCTTGAGCTTTAAGGTGTGGTTATGATAATAAAACATAATTGTTGACCACCCTTTGAAAATGCAATTGATAACAATGTATAACTATCATTATAATAATTAACATACTCAATTAACTTTTCGAAACAATCAATAAACCATGGTGCATGTGTCGCTGACAACTGAGTTCAGGTTCAGATCCAAAGTACCACTGTACCAGTGTTCAATCTTGAGAGTTATATGCTAAAGAATTATGCTTTTGCTATATAATTATCGATGTTGCTTAGGTCATTATAAAAAGATATAGGGGAAGTAGAGTATGGTTCCATTGTTCATCAGTGTAAGAATTTACTGTTTGCATCACCGAACTATGGAGTGGAGTTTATTTGGAGACAAGTCATTGTAGTTGGTCATGCTCTTGTTTAAGAGCACACTTCTTTAGCTAGGCTCCACTTGTTTAGGAGTATTCCTGAATTCATTGAACTTGTATCATTATTGAAATGAAGTTTACTATTGTTAAAAAAAAACTTAGGTCATAAACAGTTCCTAGTTTTGTTGTGAACCACCAACCTACAATCTAATGAGGAACTGCTAGACGCCAAACAATCACAAGCCCAAGCTCTATTAACTGCTTATACTATAACCTGATTACCGACTAACCATTTGGTGCTTGTTTACAAGGTTGCCGATAATTTGCATTAAAGAGAGAAAATGTTGCTATCACAATTAGTAAAGAGTTTGTAATCCATGTTTTTCGACTGTAAAGTTTTGCATGGCAGGTCTTTATTACTGTGAAGAACAAACATAAGATGACGTGTTCACTCAAGCCTTTAGCATTTCATAGTTTATCACTTGTATAAAATAGTGTGAATGTGAAACAATAGGTAAGTTGCCCTTGCCAGATTGAAATTGCTGTCAGGAAAAAAATCATGCCAAACGTAGTTGATTTCCAGAATACGACATAGTTAGAAGGAAGTCATGCTGCATACTATTGATGATCCGAATATCCACTCTATTTTAATACCATTAACTGATTAAACCTTGTTAACAGTTGCTTACATGTGATCCACGATAGAGTCTAATTTTTGGCTTTCAAGTCAGGCAAATACTAATTAATTTTGTATCCCCATTTTTTATTTTGTAGAAAAGATGCAAGCATGAAAGACACCTCCTGTATTTTAAACCAACACAAATTTTATGCGCTGCTAAGATCAGAGGCTGGATTCGGTTGCTTAAGCGTCGTCTTTTTATTCTTATTACAACTTTGTTTTCATTGCCATTTTGACTAACTACTTAATGGTGGCAATGTACCATCTCTTTGGTAGCTGAGAATTACGTGTTTTATACGTGCAAGGACTGGAGTAAAATTACAGTCATTCAAATAATTGATGGCTTTGATATTGAACAATATAAAAATAGTTGTTTCATATTTATTTATGGAAACTCCTAATATGGAATGAAAGAAAACCAATTATAAATATGACAAAAGATTAAGAAGTTGCCCAGAATATTAGGAGAGTATGTCTTATTACATCACTTAAGGAAAAAGTATCCATATGTCACCTTTTTTATGGGGGGGGTCAAATATAGAGATTCCATTAATTAAACGGCTTGATGAAAGACCCACAGTACAAATATATCACCAACTTCAAGGGGATTAGACCAAAATACACACTCTCAACAAATCAAACTAATTAATGCACAAGAGAAGTTCTGGGAACTATTAAAGCTATACCAAACCCCGCAGTAAAGAACCACTAAAAGACAGCTAAATTAAATAGGATGATGACAGCAAGCTATAGCTAAAGTCCATTATAGGAGAAAATTAAAAACCAGTACCCCACTTGTGATTACTAAAGGGGACAATCAACATTGAGCATCAACCCATGCAAACACTTGTTTTATATTCGGAGCTTTTTGTACTGTGCATTGAGCATCAAACAAAAAATATAATGTGGTAACTCAACTCAATATTCTATAAAAAAAATGTTTCTGTTGTGCATTTGTCAACAAACCAAAAAATAGAACAAGAAGTTTTATAGTAAACCCTTTATATTCTTCACTCTTTAATGTGTATCAAATAATTTGATGTTTGTATGATTTTTAAGCTAGCAGATTGGTGAAATTGGTTACTGCACTATTAAATGATCTTTCATGCGAATGATCTTGTTTTATCCAAGATTAAAGAGAAACTCACCTTCCAATCACATGTTACTTACTTTTCCCATCTGTTTCATATCACCATCCATATACCTTTTTTAGTTGAACTCACTAGTCTCTTGCCTTTGTAACAACCTACCTCAGAAAAGGTGCAGTGATGTGAGACATAACAACAACAACAACAGGACGCTATGAAGGAACCCACCTTTTTCAAAACTAATAGTCATACAGTTATCTAACTCTACTATAAAGAACTCTACAAGGTCATTCCCAATTTTTCCATCCTATTTTTGTACCAAACTAGCATCATAACTACTTTGTTTCATCTTGCTTCAAGTTCAACTTCTCCTTTGTTCGTTCACCAAAATGGTCAGAAGAATATCACACCTTACCTTTCTGCTTGCATTTATTTTTATTCCATACCTTGCAAGCCAGTTGGTATGTGCAAAAGGGAAAGACAATGTTAAAGAAGCTTGCACAGTAACTAGGTATCAAAACCTTTGTATGCGCTCGCTAGCACCATTCTCTAACAGTGCTGGAAGAAGCCCTAGCAAGTGGGCAAGGGCTGGAGTGTCAGTGACAATCGGTGAGGTTAAGAATGTCCAAGCATATCTCGCAAACTTAACTAGACACGGGCGTTTAAGAGCAAGAAATAAACTTGCATTATTAGATTGTATCGAGACTATTGCAGACGCCCTTGACGAGCTTCATAGATCACTGAATGTGCTCAGAAGGCTTAGTAGAAGGACATTTGGTACCCAGATGGGGGACCTTAATACATGGATAAGTTCAGCACTCACAGATCAAGATACTTGCCTTGATGGGTTTCAAGGCAAAAAAGTTATGAAAATTCAATTGCTGCAAAAGAGGGTTCTCAAATCCTATTATACAACCAGTAACGCTCTAGCTCTTGTCAATAAACTTGCCACTACAGGTCTAGGAAGCATTTCTGATCCATAGAAGTTATAAGGGAAATGTTTCCCCAAGAAGCTAGAATAGACTTTTAGTAGGAGTGTAACCATTGAGGTTAGTGACATTCCTCTCAGCGGAGAAAACTAATGGTTCAGATACTTCACATGCTTTGTTCTGCGTTGAGTCCTCTGCTCTTGACAAACCCTATGAGAGTTAGTCCCTAAAAATAGATTCATTTGATTTCTTTTCTTCAGTAGTGAAAAATAATTGTAGTGTTTGCTAGGTCAAGTTATGTTTGAGTAATTAGTTTGGATCAGTTAGTACCATGATGGTGCCTGCTCTTTTTAAATATTTTTTAGGCAATCATTCGTGGCATGCAAGCAATCCTTTAAGCCTGAGTCCTCATCCTATTTAATTCCTTTCTTCGGAGTCTTCGATTTCAATCTACACGAAAATAAATGCTATTTTAACATCGCCATGGATAGATATTTTTTTATAAGCAAAATTTATTCAATTCAATGGGAATACAAGAGGTACTCAAACCCGATACAAATATAATTTACCGTCTACAAACGTTTAAACATGTTACATGAGAAGGATAACAATCAAGAGAGTTTGTATCCCACTTTTATGCTTCTCTACGAATGAACCAATCACATGGAAGTCCTTGAAGTAACTCACCACTCAATCGCCATGAACAGATATTTGTAACTCACTGCTTAAACTATTGCAATAACTATAGCTATTGGTATACATTGTAAATTATTTCGTGGACGTTTTTACGTGATTTTTTTGTCAACCTTTTAAGGTGAATTAATGAGGAATCCGGAGTTCTAACCATGGCCCTTGCATATATAAAGCGATGTCCCTTTATAACTTCCCTTTCTAACATATTGACTGCAATTTATAAGGATTAATCTCATATTTTGTTTATTTTCGATATGTTATATTTTATGTTATCACATCTTTAAAGCAATCAAAGAACTTTAATTATCACAAGAAGGTTTGACTTTATAGTTTGGTGGTGCTATCCAAACAAATGTGAATGACACTAATCCATACACTGATGATGGCCTTTGAAGTTTGAGGTCAACACAGGAGCTTTTTTTGGACTTGTATTGCTCTTTATGTGAGCCCTATTCCTACTGACATGTCTATTCCTGAAAATTAGCTTGTAATTTAAGTGTATGTTTGGTATTACTGAACGTACGTCAATATGAAAGTTTTTGGAAATATTTCCGATTGTTAGAAAGGTATTACGGAACGTATATCAATAAAAATTGTTGAATACCTTTAAGTCTGACTTAAATATTGCACTAGTCAGACTTAAAGGTATTCGACGATTTTTAGAGTGTGTTGATTCTATTTTTTGGTTAATCTTAAGCAAGATTTACAATATGAATATAATAAAATCATCTTCCAAGAAGAACTTCATTGATATCAAAAGTCTAGAGCACAATGGGTGAAGCTTGCTGACAATAACACTTCTTTTTCGGCAAGAGAAACAAGATTCATGGGATGCATGACTCTCATGAATGGCCTTTTAGATGGATCAAAAGGATACCTATCAGGTGGATATTCGAGAATTATGTAAGGATTTTTGTGTGCTTTTAGCCAGACTAGGGATTCTTCCCTTGTGAGTGCAATGCCTAATTTTAGTAATCATGGCTTAAGTGCTTTATTGGGGAGTCTCAGGGAGTATCGGGAGCAACATCAGACCAATGATCGAAGGTCATAGAGAGTGGGACATCACATCTCTACCTAAAACCTTAAGACGTTAATACATGAGTCGCCTTTCTTATATATCAATCACTTAACTGATTCACAGTCTAGAACTAACCATCCACACTTGAACCCAATAATCTCCCTCAATTGTTTGTCTTCCACATTTTATATTTTTACTACCGTTACAACCAACATTTAATTCATTCATAGTCAATGTGGGAGTAACCACTCACACTTGAACCCAACAGTCTCTATGTGGGACAAACCACTCACTTGAACTTAACAATCTCCCCTTAAATGTGAATCTCTCACATTTGATGTTTGCCTTGTAGTTACAACCAATGAAACACGCCTCTTGTCTATACCGCAAGAAAGACTTTCTATACAATGATCCAATATCAGGATTTCACTCTCGCTCCTCGACCAAGACAAACTAGTGTTATGGTATCATTTGTCGGGACGGTAGGGAAGCGTCATCAGCAACAACAGACCAATGAGCTAGACCGACAAGAGAGATAGAGTGAGAGACCACACCTCCATACAAAACCTGAAGACATTATGTATGAGTCACATCTTCTATATATTTTATATTCAGCTCATTCATCGATGAAGACTAATCAATCAACTCAATAGTACTCTAACCAATTCGGTGACTAAAGAGGAAGTTGTACTTGCCCTTAAATCCATGAAGCTTTGCAACTTGCAAGTCTCACGGTCCTGATGTATGATTTTCAAAATATGTACCTTAAATGTCTATTAAATTTATGAAAGTCAAACTTCTGTTAGGCCTATAGTTGATTCCTACCATCACGGCTAAACTTTTCTTACATGTCTGAAAAATTGTTGTGTGAAAATGTATGTCCCTAACTGAAACTGAACCCTAACTCTGGGCAAAGGGTTAAACATTAATTCCACCTATGTCGTTTGATAGGGAGAAAAAATATATACTTCAAGAAACATATGATATCATTGACATGAGAGTGAGACTGTAAGAGACATTTATTGATTTTGACGATTTGCACTAGTTTGGCATGAGTTAGCCTCTTATATTCCTCCATGCAATTAAATTAAGGGTCCATTCCTTAAGTATTTTTGTATTGAAATAGGAACAAACATCACCTAAAAACTTATACACAAAAGGTAGGAATCAAGTTTCAACCTAAATAACCACGAAAAATGCTTAACCTAACTAAGAGCGGAGCTGAGATTTTAAAATAGGGGGACCAAGATAAAAATATATGACTTTGAATAGATTTTTTTTTATGCGCAACACATAGAAAAATCAATATAGCACTGATATTTTTCTTATCACTAAAGGAAGGGAAAAAATGGTGCATTTTAGTAGTTATTCACTTATTTGTTCACAACAGTGTTTCTGTTTTGGAAAAAGATTCAGGCATTTGTGACACGGAGTATGCGTGATAAGCAGATTTGTGACACGCGGTATGCGTGACAAGCAGATATGTGCTTTATACCAACACTTTCATGGGTTTGATAACCAATAGTAATGTGCTTGATTTTGACTTAATTGATTGTGTAAAATTAAGGAAAATGTTAACGAGTGTTACCGGACACTCTTTAAGCACTTTAAATAGTAAGTTTATATGAAAAGTTATGTAATGAATGCATTGGAAATTATAATAGTTGACTTTTTAAAAGAATAATTTTCAAATTTGGAATGTTTAAAGAGTGTCCCGGGGACACTCGTTAACAAGATCCTAAAATTAATTATCTTTAAAGAGAGTTGGCTGTAAAATGATTTACGTTAACCTAGTAATTGAGCTGGTTAATGAATTTTACTGATAACAAATCGTTTAAAAGAATCTGAATTCAAGTACTACGTGAACAATTATTGGTCAAATTATCTTTACCTTCTTTTAAGAACTCAAATTGTTACTTTTACTTTTTTTTAATCTCTTAATTTAACCAGGTCAGCAACTCATCATCCTTTAAATTACCTGGATTGATTTGGTTGGTGAATAGATAAGCAAAAAGTATTGATTTGGATTTTAAATTTAGGATTTGAAGGCAAAGAATCCACTAAGGTGTCCCAAAAATTTAACAAATATGTTTCATTTCATTGTAGCTCGAGAATCTTTGTAAGACGGTTGCTTTTCTAACATATAAAACTTCATTACAACACATGAAAATGACGAAATTACCTCCAACGATAGTTAACTACCATTGGCAAATCCGGCAGCAGTTAACTACCGTTGAAGACCCAGCGGTAGTTAACTACTGCTGAGTTACTTTCTTCAATTCATGCCTACCGTTCATTATATGTGATGTTATATTTTTTTATTTGTTTTTAATTCTGAATTTTACTTTGTTGTCTTTCATCAAACACCACCAAATAGAAAATCAGTACCAATCAAAGCATCTTCTTTCCCATCTAACCACCAGTTCTGCCACCACCATCCACCATTTTTTAACTAAAACCACAACCCTCAAATTTGCAGTCAATCTCCCTTTAACAAAACCACAAAACTCAGCCTTTAATCTACGGTCACAACTACCCGATCTCCCTTTTTTTATTTTGGCTTGTAACTACCATTTCATAGCAAAATCACCAGATTCATTGAATCGAAAGAAATAAAAAAAATGTTGTAAAGAAATAAGATCAAAAATGTTGTAAAGGGATTCATGGTTTGTGTAGTTTGTAATTACAACCAGAAAATAAAAAAGACATAAGAAAAATGTTGTAACATGTTCAAAGGGAAATGACACTGGAAAGGAAAAGTGAAAAAAGAAAGAGAAATGAATATTTAGTAATAGTGGGCACCAATGAAAGACACCAACAACCAAAAGTCATGAATTGAAGAAAGTAACTCAGCGGTAGTTAACTACCCACTGTTGGGTCTTCAACGGTAGTTAACTGCTGTCGAATTTGTCGACAGTAGTTAACTACTATTGGTGGTAATTTCGTCATTTACATGTGTTATTATGAAGGTTTTATATGTCAAAAAAGCAATTTTCTCTTTGTAATCATGGTCCATATATATGGTTGAAGCAAGTTGAACATTTTTTAAGCAGCACGTGCCTTTTGACAAGTCAACGTTGCTTCCAATTCAAAGAACTACCAAACAAGAGACGACGTGCAAAGCGTGCGCTATTATGCACCCGGGAGGCCACAGACCATTAATTAATCATGGAGGATCAAGTTGTTTTTCTTTTTTAAGGGTAGCGGATTAATTTGTTGTTAAGCATATTATAATAAAAAATATAATTTTAAATAATTAAAATGTTATTTTAATCGGTCAAAATTATACAAAATGAAGATAAGATCATAAGACTATACTATCTCAATGGTTGATCGAAGCGACCATGGAAATTATATCTGTATTCACGAGTATCTCAAGTATGCTTTTCGATTTTTTCGGATTTCAAAACATGGGTACGAAACTGATAACAGGAATACAATATCCATCCGAAGTCCTCAAACTCGTCTTGAACGTAAAAAATCACTTTCTTACCCCTTTTGTAATTCCAAACCCAATTTTCTTTTGTTTAACTCGAGAAGCCATCATTACCTTTATTATTTTTTTGTCCATTCTATAATGAAATCATATGTAATTTGGTTTAAAAAATTGGATTATAAGTTAATTTAGTTAGTAATATGGTTTGGACTTGGTTATGTTGTTTTGATAATTTGGATTATCAGTTAATTTAGAACATTGATATTTTGACTATATGTTGATATGTCATGTTATTTGGTTTGATGATTGTCATCTTATAAAAATTGACATTGATATTTAAAGGAGCAACCAAATCATTTGGCCAATCAAATGATAAAATAGACATGGTGTTGGATAATACCTTACAACATTGCCCTTGGGGCTGAAAAAAACTTTTTTGATTAAAAAAAGTATTCACTACGGGGATGGGGATGAGGCGGAGATACTAGAACTTAGGGGTGTTCAAAACCGAACATATTCAATAGAAAAACCGCAAACTGGACCAACCTAAACTGAAACCGCAAAAAACTACACTTAGTTTGGATGTATTCGGATCATTATTTTACTTAACCGAACAAAACCAAACCAAACTGCAAGATAAGAAAAATATTAATTAAATATATGTCACCTAGACCAATATTCATAGAAACTCAATGGAAACTTTTATAAAATGACATTTTTTTTGTCTTGTTAAGTTACTTTTTTGATTTGTATTTAAAAAATGTATTTATGTAATATTTGAACTTTTAGAGAATGCTAAACTCTTAGTGTTGTACATTTCTTACAAAATAATAGATCGTGATTCACTGCAGTCACACAAGTGACGCAGTCACGCATTCAAACAATACACATCCATTCGATCAAATCAAGGATGCAAATTCACTTTCACCAATTTTTCCACTCAAGTCCATAACACAGGGTAGTAAAAAGGGAAACAAGTCTTCTCCATCTTCCTCTCTACATGATGCATTTCTCATCATGTTCCTCAGTGAATATCTTAAAGTTGTTTCATTGAAATTTGGGTGAATGAAAACAACCAACCCCTCACTGTGAAATTGAATTTGAATGGATCGGAATGAAATTAATTGAAATTCTTGTTGAATTGGAACTCTCTTCCCTTGGAATGAATTGGACTAAATTGATAAAAAGGGAAATAAATTCCAGAAAACAAAAACAGAAAAAATAAATAAATGGAAAACCTTGATATTGATTAGTTCCTGAAACACTGCGTTCTCTTTCTGTGGGATGTTTTCGACAAGATCTTGTGTTTGGGGGTCAATTTACAGATGAGAGAAAACAATTATGTGAAACCCAAAACTCAAACTTTTTTTATTTGAAAAGGTGAGTGCTCTAACATGTTGAAGGAATAGAAAAGATTGTGGTTGAAGCTGCAGAGAAGAGAAGGTGAATCTTAGGAGGGGGAAGGATGAACGATGGTTTTAGCTTTTTTTCTTATCTTGTGTTTGTGGCTCAAAGTTGAAAGATTAGAGAAGGTGAATATGCACCCTTGATTTAATCAGATGGTTGCGTTTTATTTGACTGTGTGACTGCATCATGTTGGAACAAAGGGTGTTTCTCAAAATCACCACTTAAGTTTTGATGATAACAAGGTATTAAAAATTATCAATTGGATATGCTAATCAATTTGTTCAAGTGTACATGATCCAAAATCAAAGTACTATTCATAAAGATTCTGATTGAACAAGTCAAAGAGCAAAGGAATTTTATTTGAAGCTTAGAGCGTCTGGAAGAATGCGTCTGAAGAAATGCGTCTAAAGAAGTGTGTCTGAAGAAATGAGTCTGAAGATAGAGCTCCTGAAGACACGTCATTAGAAGCAACGTCATCAGAAGCAATGGTCATCAGAAGCATTTCGCCAGAAGCTACTTCACCAGAGTTGACGAAGTACAATGTACGAAGTGTACAACCACTATCTCTGCAACTTTGTCTCTACATCAAGACAAGAATAACAGTAACGTTGTTGCAGACATTGTTTCTTTTCATATGGAATGGATTTGAAATTAGTTCTTCATAGGACAATTATCAAATCAGGCAAAAGATCAATGGTGAAGAATCAAAGCTTCAAAGCAAGACAAGTTGATGTAACGGCTAATTCTCAACGTCTCTCAAATCTTCTATATATAGGGATAAAGACTAGAAGGACAACACACACATATACAAGGTCAATAATCTCTGTGCACAACGTCGTAAACAAAACATCAACAACTTAGAGAATTCTTTCAATTGTTCATATCTTAGAATTCTTAAGTGTCTAGAAAAACAGAGTCTGTTCTGTTTCGTATTGTATTGTGAATACCTCTGATTGTA
>Ga0228710_1008807_pt1 | contig 14313 bp, 8 predicted proteins | sample MedpolnodulmetaG_FD_177995 | JGI IMG/M metagenome (GOLD analysis project Ga0228710, IMG submission 177995) | Root nodule microbial communities from Medicago polymorpha collected in Santa Monica, California, United States - pink nodules | ecosystem: Host-associated > Plants > Roots > Nodule...
CTAACTCCTAATCTTTAGCCACTACTTTATTAGCTAATTAAAACTGAAATATTAAAACAAATTCTCCTAAAGACTTGGTCAATCAGTGCAGCTGGCAGTAACAACTGCTGATACACACGTTCAACAAAAACCGATTATTTCCTTAGCATGGTGGTAGTTCAAGAGATAAATGGAGGCAAAAAACCATGCAATTTCGTGAGTAAAGTTTTCCACGATGCATAAAATAGATAAAAATAACTATAGAACACGTTGACTCTCCGTCGTTACTGCGATTAGGCACCGAAAGGCCATACTTCCAAAATCACAGAGTGGTGGTCAAAATTGGTTACCCGATTAAGTACATCCTTAAAAAACCTAACCTTGCTGGGAGAATGGTCACGTAGTCGGTGAAATTATTAATATACAATATTTTGTTCTTATTCAGGGGAACCATTAAATTGCAAGTCCTCATTTTTTTTTTGGGTTTAGAGTTGCCATCACCAATAACCCTTGTTTAATCCAATGTGTGGATTTTATCTGTAGAAGGAGCTTCAAACCTCAAGGGAGGTGGAGCATGAGTAGTACCAGAAGAACTGGATAAAGTTTCACTTGAACAATCTATCCATTTTCATTTCAAAGAAATCAACAATAGTGTCAAAATTGAAGCACTCATATTAGGGATGAAGTTTGAATCCAAAAAGGATGTGAAACAAATCATAGCAAAATGTGACTTTCAAATAGTATAAAGCAAAGTATCAGGGGAATTCCAAACCAAATATCCATAACTCGTAAAATACTTGAATATAGTCAGAGATATAAAGAATAGGTTTGAGTTCTTTGAATTGATCTACTTTCCAAGGGAACTAAATTCCAAGGTAGATCTATTATCTAAGCTTTCCAATACCAAGATACCTGGAAACAATGAAACAATAATTTAGGAAACCCTTCTAATATTAAGCACCGAAGCAATGTAGGTGAACTAGATTCAGGAGAACGTAGATTGGATTAAACGGCTTGTTCAATAATAGAATAAGAATTATTTCCCAGATCTTCGGTCAAGTTAAGATAGATCAATAAGATAGCGGTAAATTACATTATTAAACGGTTCGTTCAATAATGTTGGTTTGCTTCCCCCATGTTACTATGTATAAAAGAGGAGGAAGCAAAGAAAGTAAAGTAGTAGGTAAACGAAGTAGTGTGTGGTAGTCACGTTGGTGGAAGATCTTTGGCTAGCAAAATACTTCGAGCAAATTTCTACTGGCCCACTCTATTACTAGACAGCGTGAGCTTTTCCCAGAGCACTGGGTCAATTCAAGTTTCTAATCATAGGATTTGTACTACTTCACAAATTAGATTGAGATAGAGCCAGTGGCTACCATCATGGAAGAGTAACTATGCATGGTTTACTAAAAGAAGATCATATGTATGTTTTTCCTACTGAAATATATCATCTCCAAACATAAGACTCAATTCATCATCTCCTTGGTGATAGAATTCTTCGAAGAGATGGGTATTCAAAATAACTTCATCTAGATTATATATCCATGAGAAAATGGACAAGCAGAGTCAACCACCAAAGTCATACTCATCAGACCAAGAAATTGGTAGAAGCAAAATGTAGACTGCAGAGGATCTCCCATCAGTGTATTATGGTGTTATCATAACACTATCACTCTTCAGTAAGAGAAACATATTAGCAAGTAATCGTAATTTTATATAAGAATGAGTATGTCATACCTCTAAAATTAGATGACGCAAATTATCGGCATAATTTGAATTTTTATTGTTTTTGTTTCAGGAGTTACTACAGGTGCAACCACATGAAATTATATGCGTGTCGAGCCAAGAAGAAAATACAACAACTTGATGACTATCCAAACATGTATGAAGTTAGATACAACGGTGGACATACCTGCCGCATGGCCTTAACAATACCATCATTATTTGTACCAGTATGTCAACCACTGGATATCTCAATGGATGTTACTCAAACCACCACGCCTCCATCGTCAACTTCATATTCTGGATGGATTTCATCGGGAATACCAGGTATTTTTTATGGTAAAAATTATTTTTGTTACCAATAAATAATGGGAGAAGTGTTAGCATAGCAGAGATTGCTTGATGTGCAAGCAATCAATATTGAGAGAGAATTAAGATAGAAGAAAGAGAGTTCTATGCGATTGTAACTATATATTCTCATTAGCAATAATATTCTGAGGTTACATGTTTATATACTACTGCATATACGAGTTACTTGTTATACAATTAATCAACCAAAACTAACTAATTAATTTCCAACTTTGTAGCTAACAAACTAACAAACTGTTTTAACTACTTTTATTATTGTACCTACCATGAGTTAAAAACTAACAAGAAGAACAAATTGTACTTATCCCACCAACCAGGTAAAATTACAATGGGTACTTCACCAAACAAAAAAAAAAAGCCAAAGAAACTAACGATCCAAACAAAGAAGGAGGTTCTAGAACTACTCATAATACATACAAGGTCCCCTTTTTTACGATCAAATCATAAATATAAACTTTATAAGCAAAATAAAAGTATATATTATAATACTATGGAATTTGTTCTATAAAAAGAATACCATGGGAGTTAGTTACACTCAACCATAATACAATTTAAAAACATAAACAAAATGTATAATTAACAAAGACCAATCCTCTTAAACACAACATTCATGGGTCTAGCAGATAAAATATTGCTATGAAGACCATTTAAACTCTTTGTAGTAGGTTAACAACCTCCGGTGTTAGAATATTTTCACTTATTTCGTAGATAATAAAAAGAACCTGTAATATAGCCACTCAACTAAAACAACGATCTATTAAAAAGACATAATAACTAAAAAATCCTTCACTTAATATACTACTCCCTCGGTCTCTATTATAAGAATCATTACAAAAATTTATTTGTCCTTAAATATAAGACTTATTTTAAATTTTTAAATGCATTTATTATTATTTTTCCAAATATAACCATTATTAATGCTATCAATTTACAATAGAACATTAATTTTTAACATTGAAGTGTATATATATAAAGAGTAATTTGGTAATAGTCAGATATATGTTAGACAAATTTATTACTCAAACAAATTGTTTTTAACAGCGTGATTTTTGTTAATGGTTCCTTTAATAAGGGACGAAAGGAATGATTAAAAAGTTTTCCATTGTTCATAAGTACAATTGAAGTGAAAGGCTACACAAACATTTGATATAAGCAAATGCATGAGTTGAAATACACAATTTTCCAATTGTCAATGTTCAATATAGTTGGGTTGGCCGCTAAACTTTTTGAAAAGGAAAAAACCAACAAATTGTGTCATTCATCCTTAGAAGTAGTCAAAATTTGATAATCTTTTTTATTGAACAAATTGTTTTAATTTTCTGCATATTCAATGATATTTTTTTAAAAAAAAAATCATTTTTAGTTGCATACAATGCTACTAAGTGTTTTCGTAATGCCACACCATAATGATTATGAAACACATTATTAGTAAGATTAATAAGACCCTCTTCAACAAGCCCTTTCCAACATTTTTTTTTTTTTAGTTCCAGACCCTCTTCCATAAAAACATTGTATAAGTAAAAGGGTTGTTTTTTACTCAATCTAGTAATAATTGTATCATGAATGTGTGTTGGTTTTTCCGGGTAATTTGATGTGATTGCTTCAGGTTTTCGTTTTCTTAGGGTTTCAGAGACAGTTCATGCAGGCTAGGTTTTATTTTGTTTTGGCATGCAACTGTGTAGTCTATTTAGAAATCCTGAAAATATTTTCTTTTTTCCTGGAAAGATTGTTGATGTCGAGTGTCTGGTTTATAGGATCCAATTCTAGTTCTAGAAGTGCTTCTTTGCCAAAAACCCTAGGCACAATTGTTTGTTTTATGAGTGGAAGGTGGGGCAAATTCTCCATTGGACCAATATGGTTCCTTGTTCTTGGCAGATATTGATTTGATTTGTGCTTTCCGAGTCGGGATGGTGCCCAGGCTTCCAAGGACTTTCTAGTTAGTGGTTCTCCTAGCTCTGTTTTCTGCCTGTAGTGATGGTTTGAGTCTTTTGTGGTGGGGCCAACCTGGTGTGGGTTTGTGGATAATACTTGGGTGACATTTGTGTTGGGTGGGGTCTGCGGGTGTTTGTTTAACCTCTCGGGTAAGGTAGGGAATAAGTCAGGGCGGCCTACGACCTGGCCTGTTTAAAAGGGAGGCCTAGGCTTAGGTTTTTTAAAAATCTATTTAGTTAAATAGGTTAGGCTTCGGCTACCAGAAAAGTCTGTTAAGCTTGATAGGCTGACCTATTAATACCTATCTATTAAAAAGTGTTTTTTATATATTAAAATAGTTGCATATATTAAAAATAAGAACACCTTTTTTTTATCTATCAGTCCCGTAATAGCCTTTGTTGTTATAGGCTTTTAAGCAGACTTTAATGTTAAAATTTAGCCTTAATTGCAGTTTTAGCCCCCTAACTTTTCCAAAGTTGCGATTTTGGCCCCCTAAGAAAAAAAACTACAAAACAGCCCCCTAAGTTTTGCAACTGTAGCAGTTTTGGTCCCCAAGGCTGATATTGACTCGGTCTACGCTGATGTGGCACCCTAAGTGAGGTGCCACGTGTTATTTTTTTTATTTTTTTTTTGCCTTGGGGGGTCAAAACTGCTACAGTTGCAAAACTTAGGGGGCTGTTTTGTAGTTTTTTTTCTTAGGGGGCCAAAATCGCAACTTTGGGAAAGTTAGGGGTCTAAAACTGCAATTAAGCCTAAAATTTATTTATAGTAAAATAGGCTTTTAAGTAAGCTTTAAGACGTGTTAGTCTATTTAGTAGGCTGTCAGGACAGTCCATACTTTTAAGTAGGCAAAGCGAGATCAAGGAAAACAGCCTATGATAGGCCATAGGCCAGACTCAGGTTTGCAAGTTTTTTTGTAGGACAGGATTAGGCCTTTCAAAGCCTGGTCTATTCCCAGCCCTCGGGTTGTGGGTGTTGTTTGTTTCCTTTCTCTGTTTACCTTTTGTTGGTTGTAGGCCTTTCCATTTCTTTTGTATCTGATAGCCTGCTGTTGTATATTCGCTAGGTGTTTGCCCCTTTTTCGCTTTATATATATAATGTAGGGTTTTGCTAGAAGACACATTTTATGAAGGTGTCTTTTAGCAAAGTTATAACTAAAAAGTGGAAATCACATCTTAAGGTGTGGGTTGCTAAAAAACACCTTCATGGGTGGCTTCTAGCAAAACTCATATATATATATATATATGGGGTTGTTAACTTACTCTCATCTAAAAAAGTGAAGGAGTAAGTTAGCAAGCCTACTCCCACTTGCTTTTTACTAAAAAAAAAAAACCCACTTATCACATTCAAACCAATGTTAAGTAGAAGGTAATTTTGTAATATTCAATTAAAAAACCTTATTCACACAAAACACGCGCGGAACAAAGTAGATGCTTTGCTGGTACTCCATGAACTTGTTGGGTGCTTTGCTAATATTACAGTTGAGTTATTAATCTTAACAACGAACTATCATAGACCATAGGTGCATTTATCTCTTGAAACTAGAATCTGGCAATCAAGATATAATTTTATTTTTGACAATAAAACCAAGATCTAATTGATGATTTGAAAAAAAAAATGAAGACAAAGAAAGAGATAATACTAAAAAAAACCTGTGATACCCTCAATTAATTATAATGGGATTTGTGAGGAGTGGTTTTTGAATTCAAAATTATACAAAAAGCAAAAAAGAAAACATAAATTACATAATAATAATTCAGAAACAGTGTCGTGCTTAGCAAGTAGGAGTATAATTTCCTTGTTGTGGTTGACCATTTGCTGTTCTAAAAAAAGCTTAAAGAAGGATAGAATTTTTCAATATAAACAGCATTGCAGCAACAAGGATCGAAAAAAAAAACGTTTGCAACAAAAAATAATACAAAAAGTAAGTTACAATAATGCTCATATATTAAAATTGTATTTATTTAAGATATAAGGGATTTTAGTAAAAAACAAGTGGGAGTAGGCTTGCTAACTTACTCCTCCATGCTTTAGTAAGTTAGCAGTCCTATATATATATATACACACACACTTCATTATTAAAAAAATATATAAATTGTATCATGAGTTGTTACACTAATTGACTTCCACAGGTAAATGCATCAACTCTATGCCAGAGGCCAAGTCAGCTGCTCCGGCGGATGGTGGGCATCATCCTATGATGAACAACATTTTGGCCTATCTTGTTTCTGCTATAAGATCACAGCAGATAAAGCTTGTTAATGAAGATGGAACATTTTCATTTTCATCACAAATTGAGGGGACAATAGAATTGTTAGAGAGCATATTAGCATCAAAATTTAAGAATATGCGGACCCTTCTTTGCGTCATTTTTTCATGATGAATAATTGGAAATATTTAGAAGTGAATGCAATTTTTGGCTATGATTGGTTACAAAAAAACAGAGCAAAAGTCCAACAAAACATTGAACTCTATCAAAGAAACTCATGGGATAAGGTGTTAGAATTTTTGAAGTTGGATATCAATGATTCCATGGAAGTTAATTTTGTAGTAGATTTGATGAAAAAAAAGCTTAGTTTGTTTAACAAGCACTTTACAGAGACATGCAGAGTTCAGTGCACATGGTCTGTTCAAGATTTTAAGCTTAGGAAAGAAATAATTGAATCTCTCAAAAACACATTGCTGCCAGCGTATGGAATCTTCATTGGGAGGTTGCAGGATTTTCTTAAAAACGATGCTTATGAGTATATTGAGTATGGAATGTTTGACATTCATGACATACTTGATAATTTGTTTCTTGGAAATAAGAAAGATAAATGAATAATTTGGTTTGTGATCACAATTTTATGTATGTGTCCATTTGTTTTAGGATTGACATAAGCACATGTCAAACAGTTTGTAACAGATCATGGAAACATTGGTTGAGGGCTCACTTTCAGTGGCATGAACCAAATTATTAAGGGCTCGTTTACTTTGTGAAAAATGAACAAAAAATCATCTTAATTCTTTAAAATTTATGTTAGTTTTACTTGTAAGATTGAAGAAAATAGACTTTTAAAGTGAATAATTGTCTTCTATTTTCAAACTTAATAAAAATGATAAAAGAAATATTTTCACTATTTTCTAAAACACTTCATCTCCGCCTAACACTGAAAATTCTCTTCATCACAACGATTCACCTTTAAAAATATATCATGAATCTTCCAAGTTATTTTTCTTTAATATCCTCATTCTTAAGGTGCTCGGAGAACATTTTTTGTTTTTTATTTTCCAATATGTGTTCATCTTGACTAATTAATAAGAATATGTAAAACTTTAGATGTGAACCATTAGTGATGGGAAGAAGATGGAATACTGGCCACGGATGATGCATTTTCGAAAAGAATAAAAATATATATTTTTACATTTTTTGTTTGGAAATACCAGCAATTATTTATTCTAAGAGTCAATTATCTATCTGTTAGCAACTAAAACTTACATAAATTTTAAAAAATAAAAGTAGAAAATGCTGACTCATGAATCATGATAGATTTTGAACTCGGCTTGCAAAACTATTATTGCTACTCTTAATTTCTTCAAAACTATGATTGCTACATTCCTCAGTGACACACTGTACTGATTACTAAACAGCTTACTCCAACTCCGGAATTTTGTCGCAAAATGTATCAAACACATTGATGATTTTCTATTGATGTTTCGGGGAATGGATTCCATCCACTACAGCATCACAAAAAATTCAGAAATTGAATGGTACATCTCCTACAAACCTCTGTATAGGAGAGATCTGCCACAACAGATAACCCGAAGAAAAAAAGATCGCAAGATTCCCGCTCTGTAGCAGGCTGCATTCACAAATCATCATACAGAATGTATAAACTGAGAAACGCGAGGTTCAGAGATATTCCGATTTATATGAGTACTATTATCTGCAGCATCGATTTCTATGGGATATGGCTACATTATATTCCACTCTCAAATTTCCAATTTTGGGCAGAGAATCCAGTTTCTGACATAGAACCATAAGAGAATAACAGAAGATTGCAACAACAATAGATAACGGCAAATTAATCAAATTTCCTTGATAACCAGAAAGGCATTAAAGTAAAAGCTACACAAGAAATCAGATCAATACGTCTGGTTTTTCTTTCGAAGCTTTATCAGAAAAGAAAAGAGTACAAAGATGTGAGAAACAAAATAAGAAAATCCAAATCAGAAAGCTTTCAGCAAGGATCTCCTTGAAAATTTCCATTTTTTCAATGTTAACATCATGTTATTGACAGTGAAACTCACCACTATGTATATAACGTTTTGATGAAGTTCCAGTTTCCATTAAGATGGTTGAAAGAAGAGCTCAATGCATAAAAAATGAGTGCAGTTAAATGATACTTGGTAAAATGTCTAAAAAATGAGTCCAATTAAACTATGATTGATTTTAATCTTTGCAAATATAGAAACTTTTGTTTTAGTCCTCCGTGCTTTGCTTTTGTATTGAAACTAATCCATGTAATATTAATTTTAGTCTATATTTTGTGAGACGAAAATCAAACATTCAATGTATTATAATGATCAAATCCAATATTAATCAATTTTGCAAGTACTAAAACAAAACAACAAACTAAATTCCAAAATCAAAAAATTATATTTTTACTAGAACTTAAATCAAAATACTTGATATTTACATTTTTTTTTAAAGAAACACTTGTTATTTACATGACCATTTGAAAGAAACATTTTTAACATGAATGTTTGTATGTACCAAAAAAAACATGAATGTTTGTAAGGTTTATAAAATTGACAAATATAGCCTAGTGTGAACATGTGAATAGAGTTGCTCTTAAAGTCAAAAACTAATGTTGAAATAAATATCTTCAAAAGTAAGTACTCTAAATTATTGCATTAGGCCATTTGAATAAGTCAAAATGGGTTCCATGTGTCTGTGTAACAAACTTTCAATCACAACATATTGTCTAAAGAGAGAACATACTGCAGACATGCTCGTTCAAATTCAGAGGTGGGGATGATGCATAAAGGTATGGAGATATCTTGGGTGTTCTTCAGCTATTGTTGGACTTGTTTGTTATGCTCTCAGCTCTTCCTTTAACCATCTATTTGGATATTGTGTTAGAAATTTAGGTCTTAATAAAAATAGATTTCATAAAACATGTTCAATAATTATGAATCAATAGCGGAAACAAATAAAATATTGAACATGTTTATGATCGGATCTACGACATGTTTGATTTATCAAGATATTAAGAATTAGGGTATTAGGAATACTTGGATGAAGCTTTGATAACAGTCCTCTCAACAACAACGATTAACAAAGAGAGGAGGTGATGATCTGAAACACACAAAATAGGGTTAGCAATGGCTGATTTGGTTCTTCCTCAACCGGTACCTTTATGCCTCAAGTTCTCTTCAGACGGGGAGAAGAGAGAGTTTGTCGTGTACGATGTATTGGTGACCATAGACTCTTTTATATTGGATGGCCATTTGTTAGCCTGTAATTTCAACAGGCTCATTTAATATGGTCAACATTTGGTTGACCTTTAACTTTACAGGAATTGAAGAGCTTTCTCATAGGAATTGAAGAGCTTTCCCAATTCTGAAAGAGATATCGCGTCGAAGTCAAGCATTTAAGGCGGGAAAGTAGGATTTCAAGCATAACGACGGTTTTCTTTAGTGGAAACATGGGGCAACCAGTTGTCCAAGAAGGAGGAAGTGCTGATCTTTCTCTTATCAAAAATATTTCTTCTTGTTTTGATTATTACCAGAACCTGCACCAGACTTTGAGTTTTCACCCTTTTCATCAGGCTTGCCCCAATTTCCCTTATTGAACTTTCATTTCCCTCTCTCTTCTTTGAATTCTTATCATATCCATCCTTCTTGGTGATTTTAGCTTGCAAGGCTTGTTGGGCACTCCTTTTTGAACTTATTTCAATCACTAACATCTCATATGCTTCAAGTGATGATTGAAGTTCTTCAATCTTCGGAGTCTTTACATCTTTGGATTCTTGTATAGCAACTACAATGAAATCAAATTTAGATGTGAGTGATCTCATTATCTTACCCACCACTTGTTGATCTGATACTTCTTCTCCACAAGCCTTCTTTTGGTTCACTACAGATAACAACATGGAGGTACTAATTCTTTGATCATCTTCCATCAGCATCAACTCATATTTTCTCCTTAGTGACTGCAGCTTCACTTGCTTCACATTATCACTACCTTCATAGTACTTTGCTAAGATATCTCATGCTTCTTTAGATCTTGTTATCTTTGAAATATTTTCAAAGTGGTTGGAATCTACATTTTGCTGAATATAGAATAGTGCCTTGCAATCTTTTTTCTTCTGCTCCTTGAGTGCAGCTCTTTGAACATCTGTTGCATTTGCAGCAACATCTTCATTTCCATTCTCCACCAATTCAAGAACATCTTGCGCACCAAAGAGTGATTTCATCAATGCACTCCACCTCTCTCAGTTCTTCCCATCAAGAACTAGTATATTTGTACCAAAACCTCCATTGTTTGCCATTTTTGCTTTGCACGAAACCTATGAATCTTCACACTTCACTCGTGTTTCCCAGAAAATTCACCCTCACAATATCTCTCGTGTTTCCCTGAATGAGAACCAGAGGCTCTTAATGCCAACTATTAGTGCAACTTATGATTTCTTGTCGGGCAAGCAGTAACTGAGAAATTAGGGTTAGGGTTTCAATGGAGAAGATGAAGTTGGTTATGGTGTTTAGAGGTTGTTATGGAGTAGTGAAAAGAGAGAACTAATATTGAAAAGTTGTTATTCTTATTGATATATGAAATTGAGTTACAAGTGAGTATATATATACACACACACACACACACACACACAATGACTTAGAGAGCAAGTCTCTTGTAACTTCCTAAAAAACTTATCCAAACATAACAAACTAAAGTCTTAAGCATTTGTTAATCATGATTATGGATTAAAACACACAAACTAATAAATCCAACGACTCTTTTTGGAGTCTATATAAACAAGCCTATAAGATCCCTCAAGGTATGCATTCTTCCACGCTTAATCCTCATTCTTGCTTATATATTGACTTGAAAATCTGAGTTCTTGCAAGTACAACCCCATTTCTCCTCCACGGATTGCGGCCACCACATCCTTAGAGCACCTAAATGAATAATTCACTACTATTATGTTTTTTGACAAAAACGATCCATTATCATTGTGAATATGTTTATACTCTTTGGATCAATTCTCTGTTTGTTCTAAACAGTTGACATTAGGAATTGAAGCTATGTTAGATTTCTTCAAAAAATAACTAGGTTAAATGAATGAAAATTTGAATCGAGAATTTTTGTTCTTAGTCTATTTTGTTTAAATTATCGCCTCTCTTAAAATCTTCACTTACTTAAATATCAAAGTCCTTGCAAACACAACAACCCTGAACGGTAGCAATGCAATACTATACCATCACAAATAGCGCCCGATTATCATCATCTACTCCAAATCAATTATTGTTCTTTTCTTTTAGAGAAATATTAGAACTACTCCAAATCAATTATTGTTCTTTTATTTTAGAAAAATATTAGAAAAAAATAGACTTATACTTAAGGGTTAATAGGTCTTTCCCCCCTGTAATATAGGTTATTTGTGGTTTTCCCCCTGTAAATTTTTGTTTTGATTTACCCCCTTTAATTTTTTTTTTTTGTTTTGATTTACCCCTAATAGGCTAAACAAAAACCAATTTTATGTTTTTTTCAAGAAATTTTCGTTTTTGTTTGGCCTATTAGGGGGTAAATCAATACAATTTTTTTTTACAGGGGGTAAATCAAAAATAAATTTTACAGAGGAAAAAGCGAAAATGACGTATATTATAGGGGATAAAGACCTATTAACTCTATTCTTAAACAAGGTCGTGTGGGGTTGTCATATTTGCAAGGACTTTTATAATCAATTAGAAAGATGCCGTAGCATCATTGACGGACTTTTTCTTGGGTTGGACTTTTCAAGCATTTCATAATTTTTTAGTTGGAGGTTGTAATTTATTAGAAACAATTCATCAAACAAACAAGCAGAGATGATGACCCACGCGCGTTAGACTTTTGAAGCATTTTTTAGTTTTTTTTATTTAAAGAAGAATTTCAAACATGATGTAACATTTCAAAATAATAGTAATCTATATATCCTCTCAAAGAAAGTGTGGCCAAAATAAATGTTTATATTTATATTTATATTATATATCAAGAGAAAGAATGCATAGTTTTAAAATGGTTTTTTCATTTTCAATTACACTCTTAAAACAAATTTACATATTTATTTTTGAGAATGTTATATTTTGATGTCATTCTAAAATATAAAAATTGATATTATATTTGTTATATTATTGTTACAATTAAAAAATATAAATATAATTTGTTACAATATATGAAAGTGTAAAATATATGTATCTATAATTTTAATCAAAATTTTATTAATATTATTTTGCATAATTTACACGTATTAACACAATAAAAAATCTAATTCCTCATATCATTATTTTTGTTTAAAATAACATTAATTGAAAGATGATGAAAGTTTGTACCCAAAAAAAAAGTATAGTATACTAGAATGAACATGCGGAGATAATTGACTGAACATTTATTTCACGAAAATACGTGTATGTGGACCCTATCCTCAAAATTTCAAGTTGAAATTTTCAACACAGAGATAGCTTCTATACGTGTGGACCCTTAGTCTCATTCCCATTCCATCTGTGAAATCAATTCTTACACACTTGAAACAATATGAAGCATATTCTATTCCAGATTTGGAGATGGATGATGCAGCCAAAGGTGTGGAGATTTGTGGGATTTGTTGCAGCTGTTATTGGACTGCTCTGCAATGCTCTCAGTTCTTCCTTCAACTATCTCTTTGGAGAATGGAATTTGTTGAAGATAACTCTTTACACTGTTTTCAGTTTCATCATTTGCGTGTTAATTTTATTTGCCGCAAGGATATGGCAACGCTCAAGAAGTCGTTGGTTCGAAGCTCATACAACATATGTTGTATTGGCAATCACGTCACTATATTCATATTTCTTCGATAAACTAATGCATATAACACCAGATGCATATAGTCTCATTTCATGTGCATCCTTTGCTGTCACGGCGCTTAGTTTGTCGAGGAACAAAACTCAATGCGGATTTGAAATCGATCTTCTATATTTTCTTCTAGGATGTCTAATGATGCAACTCATGAAGATTAAATTAAAATTATTCATTCTTGGAGCAGTTTTCAGCTATTTTCTTATTATTCTCCGTTCATCCTTTTCTTCAATAGATGCTAGAGAAAATAAACAGTACTCTGAATTCCAAGATGGAAATTCAGTGGTTCTTGATATGGATTCTCTACAACCGGCAAGTACTAATACTTTAAGTGCTATCAATAGCATGGATTCACCACAATTGGTGATCAGTACAGATATTGGCAGTATGATAGAAAAACTGGAGACTTGTGTGGAAGAGCTTAAGCACCAAAATTCAAAGTTCATTCAAATTCGTTTAGGGCTTGCAAAAAAATATGAACACTCTCAATTGGTGCTGATGGATCCCAACTTCGTGTCAAACATGCTGAACAAAGAACCTATCAAAGACCTTGAGGAGAAAATAAATGTTATGTTGAGCGCTGGGTTTGAGTAGGATTTTTCCGAGGCGTACAACAATTGTCGTAGGGAATCTTTAAACGAGTGCCTTATGCAGAAAATATTTGAACAGAAGCTCATCATCGAGGACGTTTACAATATGCAGTGGAAGGATTTCGAACACGAGGTTGAAAAATGGATTAGAGCTTCCACAGCCGCTTGGAATATACTTTTCCGTCACGAGCATAGACTCTACAATCGTATCTTCTTCGGGTTCTCACCCACCTCTGATTTCTCCTTCATGGAGATTCACTGGGGTTCCAACATTCAACTTTTGAATTTTGCTGATTATGTGGCCACCAGAGCCCATTCGCTCGAGCAACTATTTAAAATTCTCGAGATGTTAGAAATAATGTGCGACCTAATTCTACAATTTGAATCCTTGCTTTATGATCAGTACAATGTGTCTCTCAACAAAGAAGAAGTGGTGAAATGGAGGAAATTAGGGGAAACAATCAAAAGCATTTTCATGGAGTTGGAGTATGTTTGCAATACAGCTGACACAACTACAAGTTGACTTTCTATTAAGGAATCATCTAGATTAGGAATGTGTTATTTTGCCGCCCCAAAAATGCTAAAACTGTTTGCTTTGTAACTACTGAACGACATCTTTTTTTTTTTTTTTCAACACTTTTTATATAC
>Ga0228710_1008811_pt1 | contig 14307 bp, 6 predicted proteins | sample MedpolnodulmetaG_FD_177995 | JGI IMG/M metagenome (GOLD analysis project Ga0228710, IMG submission 177995) | Root nodule microbial communities from Medicago polymorpha collected in Santa Monica, California, United States - pink nodules | ecosystem: Host-associated > Plants > Roots > Nodule...
TTAATATATTTTTAATTTTAAGAATATTATAAGAACATAGATTAAATTTGAAGAATTCATATAAATCCTCCCAAACCCCCCAAAACCCTCCTCCAATACAATTTTTTAGTTCCTCCAAATGAAGAGGGTTTTATATTTTGAAGAAAAATAAGCTTCTCCTTCCAATGTCATCTATTTCTTTCACTTACTCCTTCCTTTTTTTCCAAGTTTTTTCTTCCCTTTCCCTCCAAACTCGCAAACAAAGCCTCAGGGAGCACCTAATATGGAACTTTATTTTAAACAGTATGCAGACAAAAATAAGTGAAGTTTACCAATGAATTTCATGAAGCATGTGTAAAAAAAAATTGAAGATAAAAATTGATTTTACACTATCCAAGAGGGCCAAGAGTTTTTTTTTTTTTTTAAGGAAAGAGGGCCAAGAGTTATACCGTGTAATTTGATCTCCTTTTAATTTTGCTTTGACTTAAAAATGACATTTTTTTGTATCGTTACGCCATTGTTCTTTATAAAATGAAACCATGTTTAAAGTTGAACAATCTACTTTGTTTCCAAAGAAAATGAAATAAACAACATTTTCTTTTTACAACTCAGTTAAGCAACTCTACTCGAATAAATTGATATCAACATTTTATTACTCTGATTTGAACAAACAAAACAAATCACTTTTATTGATGAAGATACTCATTAACATTATCTATCACAGAAACAGTACAATAGTAGAAAGCAAGATCTTTCACTTCATATTATTGATACTAAAAGAAGGTAAATAGATATACAAAAAATTAAACGTGTAAACATAAAAAAGTCCATGGTTTCATTCTTGTGCTGCAACGCTTTTGGAAATGTAGTGATATAGGAATATAATCATCATCAGTTTCCAATCTTAAAAGCACCCTCGTTCAACAACGCAGGTAATCTTGCAGCCAAACAGCGCTTAAGATCAGGGGAAACAGCGTGTTCACCGATCATAGTCTCCAACACTGCCGATGAAACTGCCTTGTTCTCTATAAGTGCAGCCTCCTTTTCTGGTATACTTGTATCCGGAGAGAAACTAAGCTGCAACATATGTTTTTAATATACTAGTATTAGTGGAAGGCTTGATTTTTCTTACTTCATTAATTAATTAACAGTAAACCTCGATTAAAATAGTTAACAGAATTAATTGGCATTATTACTAACCCCTAATAATCCATCAGGTGATTGCCTGTAGAAAACAGAGGCACCAGGTGGAAAATTAACAGGCTTGAAAGCTTCAGCAAATTTTTGCATAGCTTCAGCTTCTGTATCTCCATAAGTTCCAACTGATTTCAAGTGTGCCACACAGTTCTCCATAACCTTCCTTGAGTACTCAGGACCACTCAATTCCCTAATCTTTGACCCTCTAATTAACTTTTCAAAGGGACCTAAAACATTATCAATTTATCAATCAACTTGCAATTAACTATATATATATACACTATATATAAGCTTATTAAAAAACTATATATACTATTATATGTACTGGTATATACTGTAATATGATAGTAAATTTGTAATACTATAACATTTAATTGGTTGAACTCAAGTGGATTAATAAGTTAGTTCAGAATAATCGAGTTTAAATTGTAACTAAAACGACTATAAGTTAGACTTTACTTGATTCTTGACCCAACTCATATCAATATGACTCATTTCTTTGAGATAAGAAAGTTAAATAAATAAAATTAAAAATAATATCATCGACACACTTTCTAATTCATTCTTTTTGATCGGTTGAAATCCGTACAGGTCCAACCAAATTTATACCAGACTCGTATGATTTAGTGTGAATCACAGTGAATTTTAGAGTGTGTTAAAAAGTGTGAGTAAAAACTATGAAGCATGCGGACACTCCTCACTCCTCATATTAGGGACATGTGTCGTGTCCAACACCAACACCCACATGTAATTACACTAAATTACATGATTTTCTAATATTATTAGCTGTGTCGGCATGCTTCATATGTTAAAAAATGTGTTAATACTAATCACAAAAATAAATAAATCCTTTAGTTAATTGCAAGGTAGTGAAGTTGATGTATACATACCTGAGATGATGTCTCTGTAAAAGTCAAGGGTCTCAAGTAACTCTTCAGAGGATTTACCCTTCCATTTGGCAGCTAGTGAAGCCACTGCTATATCTTCCAAATAAACACCTATGGCAGTGAACTTGATGAAGTTTCCTTCAATTGTCAACCCTCTCTCCCCAGCGCCACCGAGGAAATATGATTTGCCGGTGACCGGAGAGGTAACCACCGCTGGGTATTCAAGGTTCTCCACAGTGATCGCGGTGATGGATGCAGCCATATTCTTGTTCTTAATTTTTTTTGTTTAGATATGATGTTTCAGATTTTAGTTGAGACTTGTGTTAAGGGGAGATCGGGTTTTAATAGGAAGCGATCTGGCCCAGGCGGCGTTTTTTTGGTTCTAGTTGCATGTATTTTATTTGACCAATTCACCTATTTTGGATTGACCATGATATTTTAACAACCATTTGAAACAACATTTGCGACGACACCTTGGGAAGTGAAAAAGAGAGAGAATAAAAATGAGTATGAGAAAGAAAATTGTTCAAACTCATGAAGTTGTTACAAAGTGGTAGTACAAATATCATTTATCTTTTGGATTTTTCTTTTCTTTGTAATTGTAACCAAAATAATTTCCAATTTTTTTTTCGTGTTTGGAACAGCATATGAAACATGGACACTGCTCAGATTAGACGTATTTCGGTGTCGAACATGTGTCGTGTCTGACACCGACACGACACCGACACTTGTAATTACATTAAATTATGTGATGTTTTCAAATTATTAAATATATCGGTGTGTCAGGTCTTTTGTCGTGTCCGGTATCTGGGTTTGTATCCGTACTTCTAGAAAACAACTTTTTAAACTCAGTTGAACATAAATTCAAAGAAACATGTAGTAAATTATGATCTACTTCGAATAACTTTTTAAACTCAGTTGAACATAAATTCAAAGAAACATGTAGTAAATTATGATCTACTTCGAATAACTCCTACGTTTCAAATATTTAACGTGATTTGTCCATTTTACCTTATATGTTTGGTTACTCAAAAGCAAAGCAATTATGCCCTTTGAAATTGCTTATACTAATAATACTCTAGTTTTTTATTTTGGTTAAGACTAATACTGTAGTTTAAATACCATTAAATTTCCTTTTGCTAATTGCCCGTCAAAAAGCAATTTTAATCAACAAATCAAAAAACACTTGAATTAATATAAATCAACGTACCTTCAATTTATTTTTAATCAAAAAGTGAATTTTCTCAAACTCAATTTTCGTCTTGACAAGACTAAACACACGATAGCTTGTTTAAACCACTTAAATCAGATAAAAATTACATCTAACAATTCAAATAATTGATTTGGCAGGTTTCTCGAAACAAAGCATGAATTTATTGTATTTGATCGGGTTCGCTTGTGTGTCGGTTCTTTGGTTTGAGAGGAGCAATAGGGTTTTTAACAACGAGGAGAGCTTAATTTCTCAGCTCCCAGACAAAACTAAGTTGTTATCTTATCTTTTTTTGTGGCTGAAAAGTTAAGTTTCCATAGTGTTACTATCATACCTGGTGGCTAAGTCCTTTTTTTTGTTTAGGTATTGGTTAATCCTTATTTTTTCAGTTGTTTTATCCTGTTATATGTTTTGTAAAACTTTCGTGTTCTTTCTTGTACACCTTGTGCCAGGGAGAATGCGTGTTTAGTGTTAATATATATTTTTTGGCTTGTTAAAAAAAAGATTTACATATTTGAATGGTCATTCGTACAAATAAAAAAACTCTTTGAATGATCTAACTTTGTGCGCTTTTAAAACTTTTTTTTACAAAAATAAAATAAAATATATATAGCCTTAATCATTTCCAAACTAGACTGAGGAATTTAATACTCCAGTGCGTATCTTTAAAATTAAAATAATTGTCCTCGTGAGCTTAACTTAGTTAGTAAAGACAATGCATAATATATGCAAGGTCCGGGTTCAAACCCCGACTAGAAAAAAAAATTAAAATAACTATTTGCATGTTTACAAGTAATATGTTTTTATTTAGTTTAAAAAAAAGTAGTATATTTTTTTGTATTGTCATTGTTAATATTATTTTTGTTTTTACATACCTTCTTCTAAAATATTTTATTATATGAAGACTTAACTAGTTTATCTTTTAGGCATAAATGAAATTAAAACGTTGTTTAAAAAAGTCAAATTTTATCTAAACTTTGATATCCACCTTCACACCTGATGTGGATTCTAAATCTTGTTTCTACATTGACATCCAACTCCACTTTAAATAGGTTTGTATTTCAATCTCAAAAACTAGTTAATTAATGAGATAAGACTAGAGTGTCCAACAAATATATACAATATTTTTTGAAAAAAATATATGCAAACAGCCCAAAAAGCGCAGTGATGAATCTAATACAGCTTCATCAATACTAGATATAGAGGTAGTAGTGATTTTTTTGTGTGTTAAGTATTTGATTCTAAGGAAATGAAGCCATTGTTACTCTCAGGTTCCCTTGTAAAGTAAATAAAATATTATCAATAATTGTTTGATTTAAAAAGGGAGCATTTGTGCAACGAAGTTGTTATCATATAATTGAAAGATCATGAGTTCAAATTCTAATAACTTGTGTAAAAAAACGGGTACAGTACACTAAATGATAGAACCTCGACACAAAAGCTTTATTTCACTGCTTGATTCCGTACTTGGTGAAGTTCATTATTGCTTGGTCGACGTGGTTGTGATTTTAAAAACAAGGAACAAACTCACATTTGTAAGACAAATGAGAATTCAATTTGGATCAGCAACCCCAATAATTTCGTTTGCTGAATGCTTATGCAGACATTGTGCATTTATTCTCACCTACCCACCTAACTCAACTGACGACTAATATACATGATTCTTTCGTCACTTTTCTTGAGTCGTTATGACATTTTTATGTAATTTTAAAAGTCGCAATTTTTAAAGCAAAAATTCACTTCTTTTTTTTTTTACGAAAAGTCACCCTTAAAAGTCTATATTTTGTTTCCATGAAATAATTTCAACAGTTGACTTGGAAAAAATTGAATATAGCAGATGTGTTTCTGGAAAGTATATAGTAGATGTGTTTAACTCATAGGTATAAGGTATTTCTTAACAAAAATAAAATATAAGGTATTGTTTTCTAGAGACGGGATGTTTGACTCCCATTTTCTTTGTCAAATAGCCTATTATTAAAAATTCACCTATAAATATTAGAGGATTTCTAGTTTGAAGGAGGTAGGCTACTCGAGAATTTTACATTTTATTTTTGTCTTAATTTTAAATTGTATAAAGAATTCAGAAACAAAGAAAAATGTATCAATGGAATATTGTTTGGTCTATATTGATAACTTGAGTAAAGAGTAAACCTTTTATATTTTAGATTAGATGTTTTTAAATATTTGAAAACGGAAACCCCTTTCTTTATCTTTATTGTGTGTAAATACTTTAGTCGGGTAGGAGGAAACTCCCACGTCTGATTTTCAAAAGGGTTTTACTTCTTCTACCGTGCTCATTTCTCACGCGAATTGTTTTTTTTACAAAAATGTCTATGTGATTTTAGAGTTCGAATTGAGTTTTTCCTTTGTCATGGGGTGAAAAAAAATGAGTTTTTCATCAATTCAGATTTTATAATCCGAAAACCTCAACAAAAAAAAATAGGGTGTGTTCTTTCCTTTTTTCGGATTATTGAATCCGAATACCCTTAAACCCCTTTTTTTCAGGGGAAAAAACAGTTTGAATTATATAATCTGAATTGTGTCAGCACAAATTCTAAGTTTGCTTGTAACATGAATAACAAGTTTAAAGATCATTTTAATGTTCCCAACTCTCGTCCTTCTGTTTAAGGTTATTGTTAGTTGTTCATTGTGTAAATAATTTTCTTTTCATTCAATTGAACTTCAATTTGTATCGATATCTTAGGTTTTTTTAAAGGATCTTAGGGTTTTGTTGTGCGATTATTGGGGGTGTACATGAGTTGGGTCAACCCGAAAAACCAGGTCAAACCCACCCAAAAAATCTAAAAATTGGGTTGTGTTGAGTAATGAGATGAGTATGGTTTTAAAAATGAAAAACCCACAAAAAACAACAGGTTTCCAGTAAAACCAGACCCAAACCAATAAACTCACTTACCCAATAATGTTAATATTTTTTTTTTATTTTCATTAGGAAGAAGGAGAATACAGCATATTTTGGTCATCCCTTAAAAAAAAACTTATTTTGGTCAATTTGTCAAAAAATATATATATTTTGGTAATAAGTCAAGTCTAATTTCCCATATTGACATAAAACAATCTATATTGAAAAACAAATCATACTAGAGTTACAAATTTGGATGTTGCACTTTTTGGTTATTTTTATGCCAATGCAATTTTATGTATTTTTTGGTTATTTTTTATGTCATGCAACTTTAGTTTGTTGCAAGTATTTTATGATGAAATTTATTATTTTTATACGCTAAAATATAGTGAAACTAAGTCACACAATTTTTTTTAGAAAATAAAAAAGTTTGGTATTTTATATGAAAAAAAATATGAGGAATCATCATTTAGTCATTTAATATTAATAAAAAATAGAAAAGTAACTTTGGTAACCCACTATCTAACCCAACCCAAACCAAAAATTAGTGGGTTTGTCCAAATCAGCCTAATAGTATAACAAATGATTACTTTACCTCACCCAAACCAGAATATCTTGTATGGATCGAGTCTTTGGTTTGGCTAAACCCAACCTAAACCGACCCACGTACACACACCCCTAGAGATGATGATTGAACACGAATATCAAGATAATGAATTTTCTAATTTCTTGGATTTAGGTCTTTCTATGAAGATAACTCTATATATATAGAGTTAGGATCCGTTGACACCAGACATCAATAGATTCGTTAACACCAAATCATAACCGTCTAAAATTTTAATTTAGCGGCCAACAATTAATGACATAATAACTCCTAGATGGACTCTCCTCACACAATCACACTCACTTTTTAGGTTTTGCTTTTCAATGCTGTCAATTCTCTCTGCCTATTCCTCGCCAAAAATCAACAGTCTAACTTTTGTTCCAATGAAATCTTAAAAACCCGTGGGAATTCTAATTCATACTTTTCCACCTTCTTTATACCAATTATGCAGTTACGATGATTGATTTGAAAGGGGGGAAATCTAATCATATGAAGAAAAAAAAAGGGAAGCTAATCGTTGAGATTACAAGGTACACAATAGTAAAGGGAAAATTTGAAAATGCTTCTCTCAACATTATGAATTAAAATCGGTTCTCGTTTTTATGTTTAGGATGAAATTGTGTTTACAAAATAAGATCCAGATGAACAGAAATTAGAAAGGTAACTCTAATTTAATCTTTAATAAGATCTAGATGAACACAATCAGAGAAGCATGTGCGGATGAAATCAGTTCTCAATATTTAATTTTATGTTCTCGCTGCAGCAGTAGAATCTTAAATTGTAGTTCTCGTTTTTATATTTAGGATGAAATTGTGTTTTTATGTATATTGACAGAGAATGAAGTCGAAATTGAAATATGGGTAGCAAAGGGATGATCGATTATGTAATTTGTCTGCAAGAAGAACATAAACATGAGTCCCTTCAAGAAGAAAATGAGAGCAGCGTGATATGTTTTTCTTTGAAGAGTCCCCACATGAACAATTAGCTGAATAAATGAGAGCCACTAAGATTAAAATAAAGGACGACGATGATTTGGTGTCAACGAATCCATTGACACCTGGTGTCAACGGATCCTAACTCATATATATATATATATATATATATTAGTTTATTTTGGCGGTCTACACAAATATTATTTTCTAGCTCTGCCACTTTATAGATATGGTAATTATTTTTTTCTTCTTCACAAACGATGCTAATTTTTTCTAAATTTGAAGGTGGTAGAAAACAATGATGAACATGAAATTTTTTAATCAAAAATAATTTAAAAATATATAATTTTTTTTTTGAGAGAGTTGCCAACATTAAAAATATATATATTTTTTTGAATTATATATAATTTGATGAGTTGCACATGCCACGTGAGTATTTAATGGTTACATTAGAAATATTTAATAGAGTTGGATTGGATGAGAGATGCCAACATCACAAGGGGTGCATTTGATATGCAATAAAAAAAGGGATAAAATATGACAACTTCAGTGGTATTATGTTCAATCGTAAAACTGTTCTGTGATAAATTGTACTCCCTCCGATCTCAAATGTAAGGAAATTTTCACCTTTTAGGTTCATCCAATAAATAATGTATGTGGTCTATATTATGGATCACATACATTATTTATTGGATGAACCTAAAAAGTGAAAATTTCCTTACATTTGAGACCGGAGGGAGTAGGATAAAGGACACAATAAAACTGAAATTCCACCCATTTGGAGGTGGCTCAATGATTGACTTGAGATCTTGAATTTTGCTCATCTCAAAGTCTCAGATTCGATTTCCTCTAATGTCAATTTTAGTGGGTAAGTTCAAACAGAGCTTTGTTTTGACTTTAAATGGGTTCTTCACAAGTGGACAGTGAGATTGGTCCCATCGAATTAGTCGATTCTCAGATCGGATACTAAGTTTTTAAAAAAAAACTAAAATTCCTGTTTTTCACTAACTACAGCATAACATTTTGTCTTAAATACAAGTTATCTAAAATTCCAAAATAATCTATTGTTAAAAAAAAAAAAAAAAAAGACAAAAAGTACTCAATACCTTAAAATTGTTATGACCAATTTTAACATATGCACAAAGTTGTACTATGACCAATTTAATATCTACAAAATCCAAAATGCACTTGGCCAAAAATAAATTTGAGAGTTTTTTTGGTTTAGAGCATGTTTTTGAGAGGTTGAAATATAAAAATGTTAAAAAATGAGGTGAAAACGACGTCGTATCCCCAGTGTCTGAAAAACGCCTCATCGTCCGTCATCGACGTCTTCATCCTCTTGAAAACTGAAGCAAAACAAACAGCAAAGAAAGATAAACAGATAGACACTATAGGATTCCGTGCATTCCAATTTCGAAACCACAAGCCCTAATTTCCATTGCACGCTTCATTTCTATCTTCTTTTCACAACAACGTTGACTTCAACGAAGCCTCTGTATCGAAACCATGTCATCGTGGCTGAGATCCGCCGTCAACAAAGCCGTCGAGGTCGGCAACAAGAACAACCTCACTAACACCGTCAAAAAATACGCCGACACCGTCGTTCAACACGCCGGTCAAGCCGTTGCTGAAGGCGCCAAAATCCTTCATGATCGCATTGTAAATTCCTCATTCCTAATTTTCTATTGCAATTTTAGGCCTAATTATTATCCTAATTTAAGCAACATTAGTTTAATTCAATTCTGGTTTATGCAGTTCTAATTCATTTGCTAAGTTACTATGTAGTGTTTTCAATTTTGAAATTAGAGCGATGAGAATCGATTTTATTTTTATTTATTTTTTATCTGGACTTTGTAGTCAGCTAGGAACTATAGAAGTGTTGCACAGACAGTTAAAAGATTGGAAGAAGCCGCTATCTCGCATCGAGGACCTGAGAGAGTTCAGTTGCTTAGGAGATGGCTTGTTGTTCTTAAAGAGATTGAGAATTTGTCGGGAGCTTCGGCAGAAGGTAAAGAGAAGACTCTCGAGCAGCACCTTGCTGTTGAAGATATTAAGGAGAATCCACAGAGACCTTCTCTGGTTAGAAACTTTCTTTGCCTGCAATCGTCTTATTTTAGTTTGGTATAATGTACCGATTTCAGGGTATTACCAATTTGCAATTTACCAAAGTTTTTGGAGATTATATGAAATTATGCTGTATTGAATTTATTATCTTGGTTTCTAATTCTGGAGATTACAAATGCTTTCTCTGTTTTCTCAATATTACTGTTTGCCGAAATGCTGCATGGTCTTTCCGTCTTTTAGGTGATAACTGAATTATCGGGTCGTTTGATACAGTTTTTCCTCCCAATAAATTTTTTCTCTACTTCATCTGTTGTGTTATATAAATTAAATATAGAGGACTGTTTGAATGTTTGTTTGATACCATGCAAAGTCAGAATTCCATCAGCCAGACCTCCTTTGACCAGCCATTTTGCATGCCCATTGATATATTACTCTCACTGTCCCTAATTATAAGACCCCTTTGTAACATTTGTTTGTCCATAAATATAAGACCCTTTATGAATTTCTTGATAGTACATTTATACATTTATCATTCTTTTTCCAAATATGTCTCTTAGTTATACTACCAATTTGTTTTGGAATATGAGAAGTAATCATTGAATGCATCCATAAACGAGCAATTTAGTGACAGTCATACACATTAATACACTACCACTTTTTCTTAATATGTGAAAAAAGTACCAATGGGTTATGTAAATAGGGGCGAAGGGAGTATTATGAAGTATTGTGTTACCTCAGTTCTCAGGCAAAAACTATTATGTGTCTATCATTGCAGATATCTGATACACAGTTTTTTTATTTGTTAACATAGTACTTTAAATCGTGAATGCAATGACATCCATCTTATATTAGCTGTTTGTTTTCATTATTCTACTGGTTCTTTTCAGGTTCTTTATTATGATTCTGATATTGGAGGAGAACCACTAAATTTTCGCGATGTTTTTCTTCAAAGTCAGGCACTGGAGGGTATAACACTATCAATGGTATGCTTCAGTGATGTTAATTATTTTCTACAATAATGCCGAAAGCTGAATTTCCGCTGGTATAATGTTATACCAATTATGATTTATTCTGCGCATAGACTAGACCTATGGGTGGTGTTTGTTCACCTTAGTTCTTCCCTCCCACAGGAACCAAGATGCACTGTTTGTTTAATTTTTATGTTCCATCTTGATCTATCTCTCAAATACACGAAATATAGGACAAAACCAATACGGCATATTTTGTCCCTTTTTAACCTGTATACCTACTACTACCGTAGTGCTTCAAGAAGTCCTGGCAAAAAGGGTGCAGACGGAGTAGCTTGTTTACAATACATTTGTGAAGTGAGGCATGGCATTAACGTGGTAATATCCCGAGATAGTTTGGGTGTTATATAATAATATTAAATATATACTTATATTATTAATGTATGCATCTATGTATTTTACTTTCTTTTTCCTTCCTGATTGTGTGGGAGAGGGAATTAGCATCTAATATTCATAGGCACATTGTATATGTCTAGTAAATTAAATCTAAAATCGATTTAGTTTCTTCATATTTTCACCGAGTTAATAATATTTTTGTTAATATTCCACAAATGGTATTTGTATTAAATTGGTTATATCTTTTTGTTCCTTTATTTTTCTTTGATGTACAGTTATTTCACCTTCATGTAATCATTTTATGGTAGTATCCTCATAATGGTAAAAGAATCATACTGGATTAGTATACTTTTGTTATAATTGCTGATAATGGAGGTTAACCGCAGGGTTAACTTTTTTCTATTCCTCAGATTATTGAAGCTCCAAACGAGGAAGAGGTTTCCCTTCTCCTGGAGATGTTTGGGTGAGTCTACTAGTATTATACATTTTTCAACTGCCTCATTATGATTTGCAATCGACAACATGCATGTGATATTTTACTGGCATGATTTATATGACCTGTGTTATAAAAGTGTCTTCGTCATTGGAATTTTAGTTTTATCTTCATCTTTGTGGAAGTTTTTAATATTTCAGCTGTACCATAGACATGTCCAGACCATTTTAATATAACCTTATTCCTATAGGCTTTGTCTTACTGGGAGAAAAGAAGTTCATAATGCCATAGTAAGCAGCTTACAAGATTTGGCAACAGCGTTTTCAAGCTACCAAGATGAAGTACTGGTAAGGATTATTGGGGCCTCACTTATGTCTACCGAATACCGATATTTATTAAGCAGTAAATGCTTCCTATGTTTTCTCCTCCCTCTTCGGTTAGTTGTATTTTTTTTGAGTCAAACTATGAATTCATGAAATACTTGGAGGTTTGAACTTTGATGCATTGGTAATCAATATTTTCATTTTATAGTTCAATTTAAACTACTACAGCTTTTTAACTCCTAGAGTTCATCTTGTGAATTTTGAGCGTAGCTATATAGATGGGTTTTTTGTGTGATCATTGTCATTCACGCATCTAGTAAGTTCTTATATGTTTACCTTGTTCTTTAGGTGAAGCGAGAGGAATTGCTTCAGTTTGCACAACGTGCCATCACTGGGCTGAAAATCAATTCTGATCTCGCAAGGTCAGTACGAAACAGGGGGTTTCAATGTCGTTTTCTTTATACCATTTCTGCTAGACATCTAAGTTTTATGGTTTTATCCGGAGTTCACATTCCAAGAGTGGGTAGATTGTGTTGTGTCAAATGTTTACTAAATTGATATTAATCCTTTCTCCAGCAGTGATTCGTAATTGATTTTTTAAGCTATACTCATTTAAATAACTTGTGTGGCTATTTTTGTAGTAAGGACAATGTTGCTATAGGGAACATCAGGATCTGAATGATATTAAACCTTGATCTTATATGACACCAGTATAATATGTAGGTAATAGCCTATTAGGTAGCATTGTGATGATAACTATGGGTGGAAATGTGTTTTCTATTGCAGTTATGAGTGCTTTTGTTATTGTGTAGTTGAGCCCGCCTCTGCCATCAAACCCCTGTGATTGATTTAGGTGAAACTGGTAGGCAATAAAATGTCAAAATAAGGGTTCTGTGAGAGCTAGTTTAAATTCTTGGATAACAAAAAACAAATTTACTAGAGAAAAGACGATTACAAAGGTGGATAATGCCATATCAACCTAGATAGAGAACCTGAGAGAGAAGTGAGATCAATGCTATGCAATGAAGTAGGAAAATCATACAAGTTTTTTGTTTATCTTTAATTCAACTGGTAATAGTTAATTTTTTACTTAAATTGTAAGCATTTTATTATACCTGTGGGGATCAACCCCATCACTGAACTGGGGACCCTTGTGCTCAACTCGACCCTGCCCTGCACCCTCAAAGATAACACTTAACCCAACCTCACTTTCCCTGCAGGTTTTAGGGATGAAAACTAAAACCCAATCTACATTGTGAATATTTTTAAATAAACTTATAATGGAAATTCACATTGTTAAAATCAATCCACCATTTCATATATAAATTAAAAGCATGTTCTTGATAAATATTAAACCGGTAAGAACAGTTATGTTTCCCAGGAAAATATCATAATTAGTATGAATAAACATCGACTCTATTATTAGTTTAACTAGACATGATACTTGTTTGGGTGGTGGGTGTGGCAGTGTGGGGGTGGGGTGGTTTGACCCAATACTCATACTGCTATACCTCATCTGTTTAGGGTTCGGTGCCCTCCATTCAGGGAAGGATTGCTTTGCTATTATGCCCTCTTTTGTCCAATCGGATCCATGATTACCAGTATAATTTCAAAATGAGAAAAGTGTTCTACAATCTAGTTAACTTTAGATCTTGATTTTCTTTCTGACTGCAGAATAGATGCTGAAGCCTCTAGTCTTAGGAAGAAGCTCAGTGAGATAACAACTTCACAGGGGGTTGTGAATAAAGTTGATTATAAAGCTACTGAGGAAACAGAAGCAACCCTACAGGTGTGTTCTGTTGTAACCTTCTTCCTGTTGCCCTTTATTTTGTCAGTAATGAATTTTTGCAGTGCGACTAATATAATAATATATGTGATTGGATAATAATATTTGGGTTAACCTCTCAATAAGCTCTGGAATAAGACATTTTAAGTATCACGTTTTGTACTGTTTATTTATGCTCTTTCTTTTGCTTCTTAAGAGAAAAGCCCCTTTTAGTTAAAGAAAGTGTTTACAAATATTCAAGTTCTTAAAACCCTAAAAATAAGCCTGTCTTCAGAAGCTAAAATAATAGCTTATAAAAGAATCTCGAAAACTACATTGTACCATTCAATGTGCTTCTGCCGAGGTTTTATTTTCCACCTATTTTCTTTAAGGAAGAGGTGTTACTAGGCTATGAATTCCACATAGCTTCTTGAATTCTGTGGGAGATTTTGACTCTCCTCTCTCCATTCACACCTTGCCCCGACATTCTGACATTTATCAAATATTGCATTTTATCTTAGTAAAATTTTGTTTTGGATTTTGCAACCTTAAGTTTTGATCATTAATTTAATCCAAGCGAATTCTTCGGGAAAAATTGTGTCTTCCACCACGGAATCCTATAAGTGAGATTTCGATTAAGTGCTTAAATAATTTTCTTGTGCACGTGTGCGAAGATATTTTGGAAAATG
>Ga0228710_1008816_pt1 | contig 14302 bp, 16 predicted proteins | sample MedpolnodulmetaG_FD_177995 | JGI IMG/M metagenome (GOLD analysis project Ga0228710, IMG submission 177995) | Root nodule microbial communities from Medicago polymorpha collected in Santa Monica, California, United States - pink nodules | ecosystem: Host-associated > Plants > Roots > Nodule...
GCTATGAATCTTCATGGAGATATGATGGTGTTGATTCAACTGATGATATACTCATTCTTTCAATGTTGAGTAGTTATAATGCACTTATCAATGTGGGTGGCTTCTAGCTTATCCACTTATGTGATTCATGTTCTTTTTAACAAAAACTCAAGTGCAAACATCAGTAGATCACCATTCATAAAACTTATCATTTATTCCACGAGGTTTGTTATCATTAAAACATTCATCAAAAAGATTTTTGCTTCAACAAACCAAACCAATGTAATTTTAATTCGATCGGTTGATGCGGTTTTTTAGACAATTTTTTTTTTTGTTTTCAATGTTAAAATCAAATTAAAAAGCTAAAACACAACATATTTTCAGCAATTTTTTAAAGAGCAGTGATATATGTACAATTCTTTGGTATAACTTCTATGACAACTTTGGTTTTCTCTCATTTGATTGGTCAAAAATAATAGAGAGAGAAAAAGGAAGAGAGAGAATAAGAAGATAATGTGAGTATGAGAGAGAAAGTTGTCAAAAAGTTGTTAGAAAATGGTTGTACAAATATCATTTCTCTTTTTTAAATTTCATCCAATATTACAATTTTATTTTCATCCACAATGTTCCCAACTACGTAGACCAAATTAAAACGTGAATAAAAAGCAATCATATTTTGTATGAAATATGAAAGACTACAATTTTAATTATTCTCTAAGAGTTTAAGTAGCACATAAATACATTTTTGATAGAAAAAGTAAAGAAGAAACTTAACAAGAGAAAAAATAATGTCATTATATGAAAGTTTCCATTCAATTTCTATGAATATTGGCCTAGATGATGTATATTTAATTAGTGTTTTTCTTATATTGCGGTTTGGTTTGGTTGGTAAAATCAAGACTGCAAACCAAACCAAACCATGCGGTTGAGTAAAAAAATGATCTAAATACATCCAAACCAAATACAATTTTTTGTGGTTTTGGTTTGGATTTGTTCGATTTGCGGTTTTTCTTTTGGGTTGGTTTGGTTTTGAACATGGGATTTAGATTTCCTGCTGTTACAACACGATACTGTAACAGATCAGGACCGCCTGATTTATATTAATGACTCAGATTATTCAACTGTGTTAAATTGATGTCTAATTCGAACCTTCTGTTCTGATATCGACGGCTGAGATTTATTACAGCACCAAACTGTGTGCTTTTCTACGGCACAAAATCCTGGTCCCCCCTACTATCAGAATCATTTTTTTTTTGGATAGATAAATGAGATGACAAAAATCATAACTCACATACACAAAGTGGAGGTACTGGAGTTCGAATCGCGGTCATGACATCCAGCCTAACAATGAGCTAAGACTTATAAAACATATGGGAATCAGATTTGCTGCAGTACTGTGTGACACAGTAGTTAATTCCAACCGTGTGATGTCAAACTAATGGCTCTTATTCACAACTGTGTGAAACTGCGTATAATATTTACAACAGGAGATCCAGGTCCCCTGCCATCAATGGCAAACCTTCTTTTTCAAACATCTAACGACATGTAGACCCTAATGCACTATTCCTCGTTAGTAACATATTTATCCTTTTGTTCCAAAAAAGAAAAACACATTTTCATCCCTAATTAATGATATGCTTAATCAGGTTAACTTCTTCACATGTTTTTGTTTTATTTGTAAGCTTCCTCACATGCTGAATATATGCATGTTAAATCTCCAATTGCAATTATTATTATAAAGTAAAATCTAATTTAAACCTTGGATAGAAGCTACAAATGTAATGACTAACTTTAGAGCTTAAAATTATTATTTTATATAATTGTTAACACATTTTTCTTCTTGTCTTTTTGGTATTTACATTTTTCTTTTTACAACTAAAGCAAAGTCCTTCCAGCTCCATAATTTTTTAGGTAAATTTATTATTATTATTATTTTGGCTATGGATTCTTTTGCTTTTAATTTCTTCTCTAGTAAGTAACATTGTTAGAAAAATAACGGTCATACAAATGCCAATGCCAAAATCATGCAACACATTTCTGTCTATAACTTGTAATTAATGGAGTGGTTATAATATGTTTGTTCGGTTATTATTTTGATTTTATTCTGCCAATTATTAGGCATAATAGTTCTTGTCTCAAGCTATAAAGCACAAATGCGGATAACATATCACTAACACGCCTACATCACTTATCATTTAAGAAAATCATATAATTTAATGTAATTATATGTCGGTGGTGTTGAACACGTACGACACACCTAATCTGATGAGCTTTATAGGTCTCAAACCATTATTCTTTGTAACTATAGAGTACTCTATAAATGTATGATTAGTAAGATATGAATAAATAATGGGTCATGCTAACCGGTGTCCCGGAATACTGATTAAGGATACCAGAAAAGGAAGTTATTATCATAAAAAGAAATTTATTTTGAATTTTTTAAAATTAATTACACAATTTTAATACATTAACTATTATATAATTTTCTTTTTATTATTCTTAACTAGTAACCCAGGTCACCGATTAGAATTTTCCATAAATAATTGATTCACTTAATCTTTCAATAAACATCAATAACTTAGCTGTGTTCAATTCAAAATCTGATGAGTTTAGTGTTGTCAACGTACGCTCTTTAAAGTGTACATTATATCTAACAGAATCCTTTGATGCACCGACATGATTCATCTTTATATTATAACTTTAGGACATGACATTGACAGTGTTCAAATTCTAAAGCAAAAGGTAAAAGAAAAGTGTAGGCAGTGACTGCTTTTCTTTGCACAAAGGAAAAAAAGGATATATATATATTTTTTGCATTAAAAATATTGAATTGAAAGTGCATGTTAGATTTGTTTGGTTTTGGTTTCAAAGTTATGATTTGAGTTGAAGAGGTGAGAAAAAACTGGAAAATGGGTTGCTTCAAACAATGTTATGTCTTGTTGTTGGTAGTGTTACATGTTGCATGTGCAAATGGAGAGGATCCTTATAGGTTTTATAACTGGAATGTTACATATGGAGATATTTATCCACTTGGAGTTAAACAACAGGTACTTTGTTTTTCTTATTGTTCTTATTACTGTTTTTTGAATTTCCAATTGTTTTTTTACTTCATAACATTGAGTTTTACTTCTTTCCTTTGAATGAAATTTAGATGTTTTCTCAAATTATTAGGGGTGTCGGCGTGTCAGTGTCCATATATTCATTTCTATATGGTTTGTGAAATGTGCAGGGGATTTTGATAAATGGACAATTTCCAGGGCCACAGATTGAGTCCGTCACTAATGATAACTTGATTATCAATGTTTTCAATAGCTTGGATGAACCTTTCCTCATTTCTTGGTTAGTCTCGTTTCTTGTTTACTCCACTGGTAAAACATTAGTTGCATAAAATAAGTTGTAGAGAGTAATATAGTTTTTCCTCCTTTTTTGCACCATTTATTGGAGTATATATTGCATGGTAATTTTGGTAGATCAAGATAATTTTGAAAACAGCTGGACAATGCATGGATGCGAGTCGATCACCAATTTATTCTTTGAATTTCGACTTAATCTCAGACATGGATATAAGGTTGGGGTGAGGGAGTTAAGCCGTTAAGTGATTACGAGATTGAGTGTTTGATCTTCACCTTGAACCAAAATACTAACAATACTAATATTTATCGTTTAAACAAATCAATTTGGTCTCTAAAATTTATGATATTCTTAATGATTACTTAAATTGAAAATCATCGAAACCCTCTGAAATAATTTAGACGAATAAATGGAACCATCCTCAAAGGAACAATACAATCGAGGATTTCAATTTCATAATTATTTTTGAATTTCGTTAATTTCAGAGACCAACCTACCTAACACCTATAATTTTAAGGACTAAATTGGTGATCCGCGGTATACAAGCTGACGTGATTACATAAGTTAGTGAGAACCGAACAAATAAATAAATAACAATATCAAGGCTAAGACTATAATGTACATATACTATCATCCATGCTGAGAATTCAGTGTTTTTAGATTATGTATTCTATAGGAATGGAGTGCTGCAGAGGAGAAACTCGTGGCAGGATGGAGTGTATGGTACAAATTGTCCAATCTCTCCGGGACAGAACTTCACTTACATTCTTCAAGTAAAAGATCAGATTGGTAGCTACTTCTACTTTCCCTCCCTTGCATTCCACAAGGCAGCAGGAGGTTATGGCGGTTTTAATATTGCTAGTCGATCCGTGATTCCTGTACCTTTTGATCCTCCATCCGGAGATTACACCATATTGGCAGGAGATTGGTACAAAAGAAATCACACAGTTAAGTTTTAACTAAGAAACATCCTTCACTGTTTAAGAAATCTTGAATAAATCATGACTTAATTTGTGTTTAGTTTTGCAGGATTTGAGGGCTATTTTAGACAGCGGAAGTGATCTTCCTTTCCCTGATGGACTTGTCATTAATGGTCGAGGTTCCAATGCTTACACCTTCGCGGTTGATCAAGGTATACATGAATTTCAACCAATTTGTTTACTTGAATTTTTTTACCATATCAGATGTAGTCGATTTGTTTTTGTATGACTACTAATCGGTTGTTAGATATGTTTTTCGAGGGAATTGAATCCACCATCCCTTATCTTTTCAACGATTTTGTTCCTAGATCCAGCTGATGTTAGTTAACTACTAGAGTGTAGACGGAACTGGCATGCCCGTCTACCCGCTTTTCTCTATACAAATAATAAAGTTAAAATTTTTTAATGCGATTATTTAAGAAAATTCAGTTTGTTAAGATATTTTCGCGAGATAAAATAAATCTATTAGAATGAGGGCGGAAGAGACACATGTACGTAAAATATATAGCACTGATAAAGTGCTTGATTGTTTGCAGGAAAGACTTACAGATTCCGGATATCAAATGTGGGGATTACCACATCCATCAATTTCAGAATCCAAGGGCATAAGATGAAGCTTGTTGAGGTGGAAGGAAGTCACACTCTGCAAAACACTTATGACTCACTTGACATTCATTTGGGGCAGACGTATTCTGTATTGGTTACTGCTGATCAACCACCACATGACTACTACATTGCTGTCACAACAAGGTTCACCTCACAGGTGCTGAATGCTTCATCCATTCTTCATTATAGTAACTCAGCAGGAAGTGTTTCTGGTCCCCTTCCTGGTGGACCAACCACTGAAATCGATTGGTCCGTTGAACAGGCTCGGTCCCTAAGGTATTTATTTATTATTTCAAATTCAAAGTTAAATGATACGTGATTCATCGATTGTGCAGATTGCAGAATAGTAACTACGTTTTTCCATCGATAGGAATTGAACTCGCTAGTACTTACGGGCTTTACAACACTACACACAACACACCAACCACTAGCACTAGACCTCAGTGGTAGTTAAGTAAATGAGAAATGCTAAACATAGCAAGAGAATTATTCATGGATGCATTGCGACATAATGTGATTGGCAGTTCAATACCACTGCCGAGCATGTTTTCCATTATTTCCGGAACATAGTGCACACTTAACTTATAATAATAGCCTTCGTGAAAATTCACGAGAGTAAAATTCGCGATGTATAGCATCACTCTTAAGTAAATACTTGTAAGTTGTATACTCATTTTTATCTAGTTTTGTACTACTTCCGAAATGAATTATTAGCAAACTAATTCATGGCAGTTAAGGCAGTTAGTTAATCATATCTAACGTACGCAATTTCAGAGAAAAAAATCATTGGACATATAAGCAAACTAGTTCTTGAATATAAATTACTGCACATATCGGTGTCCAATGCTGACAATCGTTGGACACCAAACACACTTTCGATCTCAAGTTTTCGTGTCCCATGCTGACTTTAACAAATGATTAATTGAATCAGGAGGAATCTTACAGCAAGTGGACCAAGACCAAATCCACAAGGATCCTACCATTATGGAATGATAAACACAACACGTACAATTAGACTTCAAAATTCTGCTCCAATTATCAATGGAAAACAAAGATATGCTGTCAATAGTGTGTCATTTATCCCTGCTGATACACCACTCAAACTAGCTGATCACTTCAACATCCAAGGGGTGTTTTCACTTGGAAGTATCCCGGACAACCCCACCGGCAGCGGCGGTTATCTTCAGACTTCTGTCATGGCGGCCAATTTTCGAGGTTTTGTGGAGGTTGTGTTTGAGAATCCTGAAGACACTTTGCAATCATGGCACATTGATGGACATAGCTTCTTTGTAGTAGGGTAAGTTCCCTCAACTCCATTCATGTAAATTTTATACTTTTATCGGTCATGATTCATTTTTTTTTTTTTGGCCGTAAATCAGGTACCCTCCGTGCGTAACATGATCGAAATGTTGATTTGTCTCAAACTATTCGTTACTTTAGAATATTGAGAATATTAATTATATTTTTCACTAATATATACTCTTTTTTATTGGTATCTCAAACTACTATATATAAATTATCTCATCTACCAAACTCTTATTGTAATAAAGACATTTTAGTCAAAATAAATTGTTTTCTTTTTAAAAAAATGTGTGATTTACGTTAGAAACAAATCAAATGAGACATGCTGAATTGCAAAGTTTAGGTTTTTTCCCCCTCCTTTTAAGTTGCATTTTTTTTCATTCTGATAATATGAATATTTATTGGAATTTGCAGGATGGATGGAGGACAATGGTCAGCTGCAAGCAGACTAAATTACAACTTAAGAGATACAATTGCTCGTAGTACAGTTCAGGTAAATCAAGTTTGTGATAAGTCTTAATGCTTTCTTTTGTGTATATATATATAACTTTATATTTATAAGGGAACCTTTGGTTGGCAGATACTATTTCCATTGACATATGATTTATGATGGACCTCTAATACTCATTCATATTTTTTTTTTAAAAATGGTTAATAATAATTATTTTACATATGACATATGATTTATGATGCACTTCTAATACTGATTTATAATGCATATTACTGATAATTATTCTGGTCTTTAACATGATTAAGGGTTTGACTTTCAATGTTTCTACACAGGTTTATCCAAAGTCATGGACTGCACTGTACATGCCATTGGATAATGTGGGAATGTGGAATGTGAGGTCTGAGAATTGGGTTAGACAGTATTTGGGCCACCAATTTTATCTTAGAGTGTATTCCCCTACAAATTCAGTGAGAGATGAGTACCCTATTCCAAGCAATGCACTTCAGTGTGGCAAGGCAGTGGGCCACCACAATTAGTATTCGGCAGTTAGTTTTTCCACCACATGACTTTCTTGCACGCTTTTGTGTTTGGATTCTATAATCCGTAATGTTTTAACGTGTTTTGAAATGTTTATAAAGTATTTATGTCGTTCAGATTCTATAATCCAAACTGCATAGGGCGTACGAGAAACTCAATAAGATGGGAAAAGAAGGTGCCAGTGTCATTCATTTTGACTTCTTTTCACAATCCAAGATCAATAGTCTATTCATAAGAGTTAATTGTGGACAATAATAAATAAAGATAAAGTAGTAAAAACTAAATACTTTGTTAAAATAATAGGATCAATACAAGAGTTTCTAATATGTAATGTGGTGTCAAATGCTAAGATTACAAGCTTACTTATATGTCTTAGAGTCTTAATTTCGTGCATTACTATAAACTTCAAACTTAAGTATAGAAATTACACAAAACTATTCAAGTGCAAAAGATGTAACAACTAGAATTATATTGTCCACTTGTTACAGCCGTAATGGGAACATAATGTTGTGTCTTGTGACGGTTTTGAGTCCTTTGACAACACTTCCGAAGTGATACAAATTGATTTTCTACTATTTTTGTAATGAAGAAATTCTCTACTAACATAAATGAATCCTTGGCCAACAAGACCTCATCGAATGCACGGTCTTCTGTTAATTCTTCTCAATTTACTCCATTTATCTTAATGTTACCTATTTATTGAAAAATAAAGAAAAAAGTAAAATACTTCTAAAAACATAATAAAAGCAAATACTTTTTTTTGGAAAGATAATGCGAATACATATTTAAATAAAATAGGGGTATAAAATTTGGGCTTCGGTCCTCTTTGTAATAAAAAATATGGGGAATGGAATATGTATAAAAATACCTTATCAATTTATATATGTGGTTCAGTTTTGTAAATAAATTTGAAATTCAACTAAAATATTTTTCACAAAAGAAAATGAAAAATATTTAACTTTGTTCAATTTTTTATTTTTTTAATTTCATTTGTGATATTTATCTGTATCGATTTAAAAATGAACCCATCTAATGCTATGCCATTACAACAATAATCATTGTTCATGGGGAGGACAAAATCCCCAGCGATTAATTTTTCAAAATTTTAGGACTGAACATACCGATATATTGTTTTTCTGGTTAACCTTTCAATTTTGGGAAGGGATTATAGTAATTTGAAACTTGAGATGTAAAATTTGATAAAAAAAATATTTTCATCTATAAATTGAATTTAGATTCTTCTGAATAATTTATCTTTAGATGGAACACAATTAAGGGTGTTCGTCGTGCGGTTTGGTTTGGTTTTGAGTTAAAAGTCATCCGAACCGTAGGATAAATAAATATGCAGTTTGATTCGGTTGACTTTTAAAATAAAATCTGAACCAAACCAAACCAATGCGGTTTAGATTGAATCGGTTGGTGCGGTTTTTTTAGACAATATTTTTTTTTGTTTTTAACGTTAAAATCAAATTGAAAAGTTAAAACACAACATATTTCCAGCAATGTTTTAAATTTGATCGAAAGTTACAATTTTATTTCAATCCAACAATGTTCCTAACTACGTAGACCAGATTAAAACGTGGACAAAAAGTAATCCTATTTTGTAAGAAATACAAAACAATTTTTTTAATCATTCTCTAAGAGTTCAAGTAGCACATAAATACATTTTGATATAAAAAAACATAGAAGAAACTTAACAAGAGAAAAAATATGTCATTTTATTAAAGTTTCCATTGAATTTCTATGGATATTGGTCTAGATGATTTATATTTAATTAGTGTTTTTCTTATATTACGGTTTGTTTGGTTTTATTTGAATCTAGAGTAGTCATCAACTACAACAAAAACATATATCTTTCCCCCAAAACTAGCAATTTTGATAGGTCTAAAGAGATCGATGTGAAGTGTTCTAAAGGTATTTTTTGAAACAAAGTCCTAGTTTTGGAAGCTGCATTTAACATGTTTATTTTTTAATATGTTTCACAAATCTTATCCTTATCAAACTGATCTTACGAAGACCTCTAACAAGATCAAGTTTAGAAAGTTTTGAAATAGTATTCATGCTTACAGTACCATCCCTTTATGTCAAATCCATTTATCCTTTTCAATAGATAAGAAGCATGATTCGATTGGCATGCCATCTAAGAATAAAACATAAAGGTTTTTCCTTCTTGATCTAGTGATTTGATTTTTTCCATAAGATGTTTGGTTTATCTCATAGCTGTTGGGTTTAATGATAGCTTCTAAACCATTGCCACATGATTGACTAATGCATAACAAGTTATGTTTCAGACCTTTAACATATCACACATCTTCTATTTTTGCAGAGTTATACTTACCAATCATACATTTACCTTTGATATGTGCCTTGTCATTGTTTTCAAAGATGACATATCCTCTATTCTTCTTCTCAAATGATAATAAACACATCTTATCACTAGCCATGTGTATGGAACAACCACTATCCAAATACGAAGGCTTTTGCCTTACATTTAAATAAGATACCCGCATGTTGAGTTAAAGGTTGATGAGTTGGGTCCTTGGTGGTTAGTCTTCTTAACTTTCTTTCTACCAAGAAAGAACTCATTATGAACATGACTAATTCTCTTGCATAAAGAACATTTTCTTTTTTACTTTGGAAATCTTTGTTCTATTCTTTTGAGTTTTGAGTAGGTTCATATTGAACGACCGCTGTTTTTATCTGACCTCTTCTTCTAGGAAAGCATACAGATTCAAGATACCCATATTTAATGCAATATGTTTATTTTTATTTGTCATTAACTTTCTTAATTTCTAGTACAACTTTGGTTTTTTGGATGATCCCAATACAAGTTTTAAAAATCATTCGTGTTGAGATCCAACAATACTTTAAAATGTGTCTTTTGATTTTAAAAAAAAAAAAAACTTTAAAGAACACCCTTTAGATTCTTAATTTAATTTTTTAAAAGAGTGTTTTCTCTTTGCAAATGAGAGATTTTTTAAGGTAGTATTTTTGGTTGAATCTAAGAAAGTTCTTTCTCATTCTCATTTAAATTGAAAAAAGAATCCTGGAAACTTTGATCAGTTTTATTTCAAATTTCATGCAAAGTGTAAAGTTTTTCTATTTTTTTTTCTTTAAATCATCATTTTATTTTTTCAAAGTCAGACACTTTTCGGTTAAGAATATCTCCTCGTTTTTTGAGATTTTCAAAATCATTTCATGTTGTTCATGGAGTCAGCAGCAATTTAGCTTGTTTACCTCTAGAGATTTCTCATCATCTGATTCAACATTGAGGCACATATTTCCTTCTTCTTGATCTTGTTCTGTTTCATCATGATAATCCCATGCAACTATCATATACTTCTTCTTTAAGAAAGGTTTCTTCTACTTATTCAAAGGACACACATTTATGTAATGCCCTAGATTCTTGCATTCATATCACATCACTCAACTCTTCACAATCTCAACTTTGGATCCATATTTATTTAAGGGAAATATCTTCTTGAGTTGATATTTCCTTATCAACATTCTCTAAATTTTCCTAGAGGTAAGTGTTAACTCATCTTCAGCTTCTCCTTCATATAATTGTTGATCTTCAGGATTCTCCATGAGTTCAAAATCATCGGTTATCATGATGAATCTCAGAATCTTTGAAGGCAATTATCTTTCTTTCTTGATTAGCTTGTATTCAACTTGGTAGAACTTCATGAGACCTCAATGTTCCAATCAGTTCATCCATTTCTATGATTTTGAGATCTTCAAATTGAGTTATGGAAGTAATCATATGTCTCCAAGAGGTCGAAAGACTTCTAAGAATCTTTCTAATTTTCTCATATGTTGTATAAGTCTATAAGTGATTCCAAACCATTTACGATGGTTATGAATCTTGCATGCTTATCATCAATAGTTCCACCTTCTTCCATTGAAATTGTTTCGAACTTTCTTACTCATGTGTCAATTCTTGATTCTATGATATCGATGAGTCATTAATTATCGTTTTTTTTATAGATTATTTGAGTCTATTTTATTTAGATTTTATGTGTTTTTATTTCCTTTTTAGAACTATTTTACTTCAATTGCAAGTTATTTAATTTCAGGAACAAATATTTGAAAGATTGAGTCTTGGAGCAAAAGAAAGGAGATTTGGAGCTGATTCGGACCAAAAATATGAAGATTTGATGCAAAAATATGAATCCTACCACCAGAGAGCTTGGCACGGCCCATGCCTCCAGTGGCACGGCCGTGCCACCATTCCATACTTCCTTTTGCTGCCTTTTGCTTCCTGGACAAGCTGCCTTCTAGTTTATTTCTGACCTAAAGCCCATAGTTTCTTGTGGAACATTCTATTGATATATTTCTTGGGGCTTAAGTAGTTGTAAACTATAAATAGAGCAGCTAACAAACATATTCATTCATCTTTTGTTCTTGGAAATTAATAGTGACAATTGTTTCTTTGAATAAAAGTTCTCCTTTTTATTTATTTATTTATTTATTTTCTTTCATGTTCTTTTTCTTCTTCTCTTCTATGTCTACAATGAACATGTGTGAGTAGACTTCTTTGTCTTGGGATTGTTGGATGAGTCTAATTAAACCAAGCTAGATTTCTAGGGCTAGTGAAACCATTGAGAAAGCCATGTCCGATCTAGGGGCTAGTGTTAGCTTGTTACCTTTGTCCCTGTTTAAGAGGATGGGTATAAGGGAGTTGAACCCTACCGAGATAACCTTGAAATTAGCCGATCGTAGCACCGTCCGCCCTTTCGGATTTATTGAGAACATCCCCGTCAAAGTAGGAGGGATATATATCTCAGTTGATTTTGTGGTAGTAGACATTGAGGAGGACCCTAAAGTCCCTATCCTCCTAGGAAGACCTTTCCTCGCTACGGCCGGAGCTATCATAGATGTTAAGGGTGGTAGAATTGTTTTTCAAGTGAGTGATGGTAGAATTGAAGATCATAGCGTGAAAGAACGTTTCCTAGCGTCATCTACACAATATGATCTCTTTGATCCTACTTAAAGGTGTTTCTAACCGTCAAGCTAATGACTTTAAACGAGCGCTTCGTGGGAAGCAACCCACGAGTTTTATTGTTTTTATTTTGTTTGTTTTGTGTTATTTTAATTTGTTTTGTAGGTATTTGTCCAAATATGATACGAAAAAACGAAATTATTTTGAAGCCATTGACCAGAAACAGTGGGGCGACCGTGCCTGTGGTGGCACGGTCGTGCCTGACCCACAATCCACCAAAACAAAAAAAAAAGGCAGAAGCAGGCGCACGGCCCGTGCCTGTAGAAACACGGCCGTGTGCAACACCCTCCTTCCTATAACTCAAAATTTTTTCCTTCTTCTTCCTCATTCAAACACAACAACTTCTTTCATCTTTCAAACTTCTCTCTAAACCTCCATGACCCCAAACCTTCAAACCTCCAAAACTTTCTCCAAACTTCACCAAATCACAGAATTTTTTAAGCAAAACAACTCTAAACTTCATCCCAAACACAATTAATCCATCAAAAACAACAATCATCCATGACAACCCACAACTCCACAAATTTTTGTACCCTAAAAACCTAACCCAAAAACCCCAATTTCTTCATCAATCCTCACCACAACACTCAAATTTCTTACTTAAAACCCCAATCCATAACCAAAACCACCTTTCCCACATAAAATTTTAACCAAAACCTAACCTTCACCCAAACCAACCAAAATCAAACATGGTCAATGGCATCAAAGAGGAAAGGAAAGGAGATTGAAACGTCAGGAAGTGGTGCAGGTAAATAGCAAGCAACAGTCCGCAATCACGGGATCGAATTCAAGGATCCAGAGCAAAGGAATAGGTATAAATCTCTTATTTCTCAACCTATCTCTGCCTGTAGGTACCCTGATATTGGTGCCATGAATACACCAGTTATTAGAAACTATGTGATTAGGTTGTTGAATAACCTAGGTTGGGTCGAGATGTCGAGGCCTATATGGGGGTTTGAAAACTTCACCTATGAGTTTTTGAGCTCACTTTCCTTCACTAAGGGTAGGTCGAAGTTGGACAACCCCAATCATAGAGTCTCTTTCCAGCTTTTAAATGTTGATTACGAGATGTCTTCGGAACATTTTTGCAATGATTTAGGTCTCGCAAATGCGGGCTACATTCATGACTCTTGGGATCACAGTTTAAATTCGAACGACTATGACCCTATTGCCTTTTGGAAGAGTATCATCGGTTTAGAGCAATATAATTCCCGTTCCAATAAGGCTAGTAACATACACAACCCTGTGTTTAGGTACCTTCAAAGGGTTATGGCTTGCACCATCTGGGTAGGAAAGAAGTGGGGACGACTAGGACCGATGAGTTGTTTATGGTGTGGGCAATGCTTCCTAGTGAACACTTCCTATTATTTGATTGATTATCTTGTTTCTGTTACTAAAAAGAAATCGGATGAGAAAAGTGAAATAATGGTAGGTGGAATCATCACCTTTATTGCTAGGAAGATGGGTGTGGGTGAAGAGAAGGGGCTGAATAAGATTGAGGCTGAATATAGATACCCTCACCTCTATGTTCATTATAAAAGCTTATGGTTTGCCTCAAAACTACCAATATGAGCTGAGACTTAATAGGGCTCAATGTGTGATTATTTTGCCTACCCGACTAAGACTGACCCGGGGGTGGCAGAAAATTTGCTTTATGTTGGTACTAACCCACAAGTACTAGATGATGGTGATGATGGTGATGTTGGTAATGATGAGGATGAGGAAGGTGCACACTTGCATAATGATCCAGTGCACCATGACAATGACCGGTGGAAATGGATGCAAAATGAAATCCAAAGGATGAGCACCGAGCAACAAAGACAAGGTGCTGAAATTTTAGGGCTACACGGTGATGTCCAAAGAGGCAATCATATGCATGAAGAAAATAACCGCATGCTCTTGAGAATGATGCAGCACCTCAACCTCCAGGATCCTCCACAAGGTCCCCAATAAATTGTGAGCTCTCCCTTTTGAAGGTGAGAAAAACCACAAGAAGGGGGGGTTGAATTGTGTTTTTGGAAACTTCTTCTTTTACGTTCTAGATAACTGTCCTCAGGTTCAGAGTCTGAAGTAGTTCAGAGTCTGAGTGAGTTC
>Ga0228710_1008817_pt1 | contig 14302 bp, 6 predicted proteins | sample MedpolnodulmetaG_FD_177995 | JGI IMG/M metagenome (GOLD analysis project Ga0228710, IMG submission 177995) | Root nodule microbial communities from Medicago polymorpha collected in Santa Monica, California, United States - pink nodules | ecosystem: Host-associated > Plants > Roots > Nodule...
AAAAAAAAAAAAAGATAAAAAAAAAAAAAAAATATCCAAAAGGGCCCATAATTGTTTTAAGGATAAATAGAATATCGGTGATATTTGTTCAAAAAAAAAGAAAAGAATATTGGTGATATTGGTCAAAGATTAAATATCTTAGAGAGCTGCATAGAAAAATAAATCGAATTTGAAGACGCTGAGGCTGTGTATACGCAAAGCCGAATCGAATTCCCAATTCCCTCCCTCGCCTTCTGAGAAATCGGTGCTGCTACAACTACACACAGGTTCGTTCATTCGTATCTTTCAATTCCAATCTATGTATTGCGTTATATCCTTTCAATTTTTCAAATTATAAATTAGGGTTTTGTTCTTCAGATTTCTCAACATGTCTGACGACCGTGATGTTCATCCTGATTGCCGGAACGCCAGTAATCCTTTTCACGAATGTACTGATTACTGCTTTAGAGTCATCGCTCAAGCCAAACTCACTCAATCTGGTTTGTTTCTTTTTTCTTTGTTCATTTGCACATACAATATAACTACACTTAAGACGTGTTAATTTTGTAGTTTTAGTAGAACGACCTAAGAAATATATATGGTTCATGATAGAACATTATGACATAATTTGATCCATGTAGACGACGGCCCCACTTGTTGTTTTATGCTTATGAGTTTCTCTATGTATATTTGCTTACATGTTTTCTGCTTGTTTCAGTACCAGAAGTTGCACAAGCTAGCGGCAGCAGTCGCCATGAGCAAGCCATCCCAGATGAGTTGTCTCCTGATGAGGGGATGCATGATGATGGACCAAAGCCTGATGAAAATTCTGATAGTGAACCTGATCAGCCTGCTCCAGAGAACATGCTGGATGGCTCTTTCCCCAAACTCTCTGCCAGACAGAAAAAGTGGATGGAGTTGAGAGCTAAAATGGTATTCAACGATGAAAAATATCATGTTTATTAATTAATTTATTATTTATTGGAACTGACTTAGATCCTTGCTTTGTTTCCCTGTCAGCAAGAAGCAAAAAAACGTAATCAAATTGAAATGGCTAATGAAAAGAAGAGGATGGAGGCTCCAACAGAGTCTAGGGGTGTTTCTAAGCAGAAGTGGCTTGACGATAGGAAGAAAAAGATTGGAAAGCTTCTTGATGCAAATGGACTGGATATGACAAAGGCATATATGCTTGACACACAAGAGGCTGCGGAAGAGAAATACAAGAAATGGGAGAAGGATCCTGCTCCATTCGGCTGGGATGGTATGTTTTCTCTATATTTTTCCAAGAAATGTTATTGCAAAATCAATCAGTATGTTCCTTTTTTATGGTTGGTTTGATTATATATTTTCTTGTATACATGTACACACAGTTATACAATATAATTGTACTTTATTTTTGTGTCAACTTCAATGTGGTTCACAATAAATATCAAGATTTTCAGACACCTGTAGAGTTTGTAAGCTTGCACAACAACCAGAGTTTGTGAGCTCGAGTACATGAATCAAACAACATCATAGTGTCATATTAAAATGTAGGGGAAATTACACTGACCTACCCTGAGGTACCTTTAAATGACAAGCGCCCCCTCTAGTTTTAAATTCAACACTAACCTCTCCCAATTTATCTTAAAATAGATAGATACACCACCCCTTACAACTTAACACTGTGATTGTTCTGTTAAAGCTCAAAACATCATTTGCATCCATGACGACAATTTGCGTTTGTCAGTGTCGGTGTGGATTTGGCTTTGTAAGATCATTTGATTCAATGACCGAACTCTATTCCCAATTCAATTTGCATCACTACTCTCCTACTCTATCTCCGGCGCCAGCAACCCCTTTTCCGGTGGCCCTTCTTTTTTTGCAACCATTTCTGAACTAGCTCTGCATGCGACAGATTAAAACAAAATTTGTAGAATTGATTGAAAATGGTAATATAGAGAAGCCCTCAATCAATATCTAGAAAACACAGTTTCAGTGAGATGAAGTTGAAACAAAATCAAGAGTTTACACCTCAGCGTTGCAGTTTATCAGCAAGGAATTCACATGTTTGCAATAATTTACTCCAATAATTTGTGGGTTATTTTTCCCATAAACAGATCAAGTGTAGCCCCATGATTGTTTATAGAATTATCCATCCAATTGCGAGAAACTTTAGATCCAATAAAACACATACTGGTAAACCCAAGAATAAATAAATTTTTTAGAGACATAAAAAAAATGCAACGAAATATAAATTGTGATCCCTGGACTTGATGTGGCCTCTTCCATGTGTCTATGATTTTCTGGGCTAATAATATAAATATATGTTTTTTTTGTTGTAGCAGTGTATCAATGTTAAAAGAGAAGAGGTGTAAATCAAAATCTTTTACCTGTATCTTATTTTATTTTATTTTTAATTGAAAAGAAATCATTTACTTCCTTTTAACGAAAAGTAGATGCAGATGTGAGTTTAACAGCAAGGGGTGTTGTTGTTAAGTGAACAAATAGAGGGGAGGTGAGATATATTAACATAAACCTCAGGGTACGTGTAAATTACCCTAAAATTTATTAACCGAAGATTACAATGCCTTATGATTAGGTGAGATTCGTATATGTGTTTGCATGAATATTTGGAGCATTGCACAAATGTTCTGTTGATGAAGAAGTGTTTATAGGCAGAATAACACCTTGAAATATTTGGTCTAGATCACAGAAGCATTTCATTTTGTTCTTTGAAATCTAAGAGAGTTTTATCTTATATTAGAGCTTTGTCCCTCCCTTCCTTTCGAAGTTCTTATGGAACTGATAATGATGTAACTATTTCTTTTACCAGTTTTTAATCAAAGGACATTGTACAATGCATACAAAAAGCGGACCAAGAACATTGAGGTCGATGTAGAAGAATACAATAGAATGAAAGAAGCTGATCCAGAATTCTACCGTGATGCTTCAAGTCTCCAGTATGGAAAGGTATACTGTCAAAATATCAATTATCTTTTGTACTTCTGCACATCAATGGGTTATTGTATAAGGAATTGTCTTTCCTTCATTGTAGGCACCAAAAACCTCAGAGGATAAGATTGACAGGATGGTACAAGAACTTAAGGATAGGGACGAGAAACGCAGGGCATTTAGCAGGAGAAGAACATTTCGTGAAGAGAAAGATGTTGACTCGATCAATGACCGTAACGAGCATTTCAACAAGAAGATTGAACGGGCCTTTGGTAAATACACATTGGAGATTAAAAATAATCTCGAGCGAGGAACTGCATTGCCCGATTGAGGCACTTGCTTTTGCTGTGGTGCGTTGTATTCTCATTGTTATTCTGATGCTGGAAAGTTTAAATGGTGGATTGCATTCTCTGGAGATTTTTTATCAGATGTAACATTATAGGCTAATATATTTTGCTATGCACATATGGAGCGTTGTGGAATATTTTTAACTTCAAACACTAAATGCTTGCTTCAGACATGTGTTCTTTTGTAGCACTCTTTTCGTTCATTATATGTCTTCAGTTGAGTTTGAGGCATTTCATAGTAACATAGATGCAAATAACTTGAATCAATCACGATTCAAATATAAAACATACAGGAAAAATCTTTCTGAATAAAACTATACGTGTTGAACCAATCATATGATTTCGTGATATGATTTCTATCACTTATCATTTCATATATATAGATATATTGACTTAACGGATTGAATTTTTCCAGGAAATTGATATCATTTGAGGGTGGGATTTTAGTGACTTTGGTGACTTTAGTGTATTTTAGAGGAAAAAGAGTGATGATTGAATGATTAAAATAAATTATTTTGATGAGAGATAGAGACAAAGACACCCAAAGACACCGAAGCCAAAGACACCCAAGTGTTACCCATCATTTGAAGTGTTATGCATCGGGAAAAAAAAGACAAATAATCATGACAATTTTGTACTATCTTTATTATTTTCGTGCACTATCGGATATCGATTTATAGGAAATTTATTTTATCAAACGGTGAAAACTGTATCCTACTGAGCATGTGATCACACGTTTGAGATATGTTGTCTACGTGCTGTAAAAAATTGTTTCAACCTTGACCAAGTGATTAATTGACCATAGTAGTAAATGCAAAGTCCAATGTCGGCATTACATAAAAACTTTCAAACCGCCAAAAAGTCCGACCCACGCACCATAGAAAACAAAGGGGTGCCATGTGTCATAAAAGAAGTGGCTTTGTTCTTTTCTTTGCTGTCCAAATTTCAACAGTCAAGTTTTTGGCAAAATTGTCTAATCTCATCTTTGAATTGTCTTCAAAGAAAACAACACAGTTGACTCCAAACTGAATATTCCACGTTATTTGCCAATTCCATTTACTGAATAATAAAATGCACGAAATTGCAACAAAGTGTGGTGTTGAGATACTTCTCAATCATTAGGGTCTGTGAGTTTGAGAAAACAAATGGGTATTTCAATTGCTAGTTTTTTATTACCACTAGCTTTAGTTTTGAATTTGGTGTTTGTGTGTTATGGAGGCACAACTAGTGCTTTTGTTAGGAATGTTCAGAAGGGCGTTAATATGTCACTTGATAGTGATGTTTTTGCTGTTCCTTCTGGTTATAATGCTCCCCAACAGGTTCATATTACACAAGGTGATCTTGTTGGGAAAGCAGTGATCGTATCGTGGGTGACCGAGGATGAACCAGGGTCGAACGCAGTGCGCTACTGGAGTACTGACAACAGCAAACAAAAGAAGCTAGCTAAAGGGAAAATTGTTACTTATAGATTCTTCAATTACTCATCTGGTTTTATTCATCACACTACTATAAGGAATTTGGAGTACAACACTAAATATTATTATGAGGTTGGACTTGGGAACACAACAAGACAGTTTTGGTTTATAACTCCTCCTGAAATTGGTCCTGATGTGCCATACACATTTGGTCTCATAGGAGATCTTGGTCAGAGCTTTGATTCAAACCGAACACTTTCTCACTATGAATTGAATCCTAGAAAGGGGCAAACAGTGTTGTTTGTCGGAGATCTCTCTTATTCAGATAACTTCCCAAATCATGACAATGATAGGTGGGATACTTGGGGAAGGTTTGTAGAAAGGAGCGTGGCTTATCAACCGTGGATATGGACCGTAGGAAACCATGAAATTGATTTCGCCCCAGAAATTGGCGAAACCAAACCATTCAAACCTTATTCGCACCGATACCATACTCCTTATAAAGCATCACAAAGTAGTTCACCCTTTTGGTATTCTATCAGAAGAGCTTCAGCTCACATCATTGTCTTGGCCTCGTATTCAGCATATGGAAAATATACACCACAGTACCAATGGCTTGAACAGGAGCTACCTAAAGTTAACAGGACAGAAACTCCTTGGTTGATTGTTCTAATGCATTCACCATGGTATAATAGCAACAATCAACATTATATGGAAGGGGAGACAATGAGAGTAATGTATGAGCCATGGTTTGTTAAGTACAAGGTTGATGTTGTGTATGCTGGACATGTGCATGCCTATGAAAGAACCGAACGTGTGTCAAATATTGCATATAATGTTGTGAATGGTATTTGCACTCCTATAAAAGATCAATCAGCTCCTGTATACATAACCATCGGAGATGGAGGGAACCTTGGAGGCACAGAAACCAACATGACAGAACCACAGCCAGAGTACTCAGCATTCAGAGAGGCTAGCTTTGGACATGCCATTTTTGACATAAAGAACAGAACACATGCTCACTATAGCTGGCACAGAAATCAAGATGGTTATTCGGTTGAGGCTGATTCCCAATGGTTTTTCAACAGATTTTGGCACCCAGTTGATGATTCCACCTCTCACGTTTTCCATTGATACATTGATTTACCACTCTTTTCGCAAGAATACTCAATGTGATGTTAATCAATAAAGTCATAATTATGTAATAATTGCTTGTTGGTCAATCAATTATGATTATCATTACCTCTCATTCTACTTTGTATCACTATTAAATAGATGAAAAAGAGCAAGCATCTTGTTTTATGTGTAAAAATAATTATTACACAACTTTAACAAGACTTGAGACTTCTCAGCTAGCTCAATTGCATTGTCTGTCATATCATAATCATTGTAATTTCTCTTTTCCTGGCCTTGATTTTTAGTACTGTTGTATCTATATCTACACTAACTAGGCATGTCTTAAGCACATAATGCAAGCATAAATAACGTTCTATCTCAATGAATTCATACAAAATTTCTGCATATTTGCATTCTTCTATACAATAAAGCATTGAAAACCATCTAAAATATTATCATGCACCAGTCAACCACATCTTCTGCAAGAAAAAACAAACCAAAGCATTGTGTTTCTCCATTAGCAAATTGAGTTAAAAAGACATCAATGCAGAATTAAAAAAACAAAAAAAGTAAATAAATGCTGTCATGAATAAAAATTGAGCAAATGCCTTCCGATGTATTACAACATTGATAGGAGTTTAGAGAATATCAAACAAGAACAGAAAAAAAAAAAGGACAGGCTTAAGTTTATGTATGACTCTCAAAAGGACATCCTCAAATACTCTTCTTTTTCCTGAGGAGTCATATCACTCTTGAGATCTTGATACCGGAGTATCTGTTCCGGGGTCATTCCTTTGATCTTATCTGCCACAGTCTCACATGACAAATCTAGAAGGTCCTTAATTTTGAGATAGAGTGCTGCCTGAAAAACTAGATAAGCCAGATGATAAGACCACACTATATATAAGTCATATGCTGTCAACAAGATTTTTTTTCTTGTAGCAAAAAAAGTAAGATAGAATATAACATATTGTTTCCAGGAACGAGCTGATTGTTGAGGTCAAAGTGTCTTCTGCACAGTCAAATTTTCGTTTCTTCACAATATATTTGACTTTAATTGACATTTAAGTTAGTTCTTGAATTTATATTTTTTTGGATGAATTAAATATTTTAACATGTTTGAATAAAATTAATTTTGTTCACAATAGAACCAAATACACACTTCATGTTCATCGTATAGTTAGAAAGGTTTGGATTAATTTCATTTTTGGTCCCTCTATTTTGGTTGTAATTAATTTATTTTGTACAATGCGGAGGATATGAATTTATTTATTTTGGTTGTAATAATTTATTTATTTTGTATAATATTTGGTTGTAAAATGTGAAGGATATGAAATAGATTTTCATCAAACTTGTCAAAAAATGGAATAGATTTTCATAAAAATCTCCGACCCTAAGATCGGTTTACATGTGTGCTCATAGTATACTCCTAAATTGGCCTATTTCATATCACCTTACTCCATCCGTTACCATCCCATACTAATTATAAGCAAATTTCATTTTTTAGGTTCATTCAATTAATGATGTATGTGGTCTATAATATGAATCATAGACATTATTACTTGAATGAATCTCAAAAGTTAAATTTGCTTATAATTAGCAACGGAGGGAGTATTTTTTAAGGTAGATAGATAAAATGACAAAATCCTTAGAAACTCATACAAATGTAAGAGTTGAAGTTTGAACTCCAATCACAACATTCGACTTCACAATTTCGGCTTTCTAAGGCTTGTGGGCACATCCTTATTTTCGTAAGAGAAATGCTAACCGATGCCCAGGACATTGATTAAGGAAACAAATTTAGTAGTATTACATTGAAACTTGTGTAATCAATTCCTCAAAATTGTAAAAAGTATTGATTTCTACTTAAAACTTACTCCCTCCGGTTTCAAATATAAGAAAAGATTCCTTTTTTACGTTCATTGAGTAGTTAATGTATTTGGTCTATATTGTAAAGCAGATACATTAATTATTTAATGAACCTAAAAAAAGAATCTTTTCTTATATTTGAGACCGGAGGGAGTATTTGACTTCTGAGTACGCATTAGCATGACTCTTTTTGTAGCGTCCGGATCCTCTCCATTTCTAAAGGAAATGTGGATCAACATTTCTTTGCCCAGCTGAATGACATGTGACATAAATAGAAATCAACGGCTAAGATTGATTTTTTTTCTTTAAACCAATTAAAATTAATAAATAATAAATATTCCTTTAAGAAGATTGCAAACAACCAATTGCCAAACTTGCGGGAAAATTGCTTCTGCACATACTTTCGGTTCCTTTCCTTCTTCGCATGTGCAGAAGGAATCGAAAGTATGCGCAAAACCAATCTTCCTACAAATGTGGCAACTGATTGCCTACAATCTTAATGAAATATATTTATTATTTATTAATTTTAATTGGTTTAAAGAAGAAAAAAAATCAATCTTGGCCGTTGATTTCTATTTATACCACATGTCATTCAGCTGGGCAAAGAAATGTTGATCCGCATTTCCTTTAGAAATGGAGAGGATCCAGACGCCTTTTTGTAATGGTAAAAAATTAAACCAAACCAAACCTAGCTTCATCTTAACCCCACGCCTCCACTTGTCAAAAAATAAACCCCACCGCCTCTCACACACACCCACTCTATATATAAAACACTCATTGTGAGATATAATATTAGGGTTTCAATTTTGAGACATAAACCTAACCTAGTTTCTAAGCTTACCGCCTCATACATAATCCTTTTGCTTGCCGCAGCTGCTCCTTGATTACCTTTCGCAAGGATTCAAGTTTCTTCAACATAGACAAATGGTGCTGTTGGTTTGTTTTAACTACCGGTATTGCGTTTGTTATTTTTTATTTGCACCTGATCCATGCTAAATCTCATTCTGCAATCTCCACTTTCAGGAAACAACTTGATGCAGCGTTGAGGATGGCTGCGTCAACTATCCTATGCTTTATTCGGTCAATTACAAGTTATATTTTCCTTATTATTTCAACGAGTGTAATTTCCTTGATTAATCAACAACTCATGACTCAAAGGGCGGTGGCCATGTCAATTCCATTGTAAGTATATAGGTTTCTCTATTGCTTTGAATATTTATTTTTTTGGACAAGCTTTGTTAATTTATCTATATAAGCCATCCGATCGTTGTGCCGGGTGTGATTGGTGTTTTAATTTTGGAATGAGGGGAGCGGTTACCACAAGTTTGAGGCAGCTTTGACTGAACCGGAAATTAAATTAACGCGAAATTTTTTTATTTTTTTTTACAAATGCACACCATATAGACAAAACTTAAGAGATTATAAGATACATCCAAAGTTAATAATGTCAAAAAATATATAAAAATAACTAAAATTTACTCCTGATGTTGCGCTTGTCGTTGTTTCATAGAGTTAAAATCATCAATTGTCGCATTTGAAGTAAATTTTTAAACGATATCATCTAAATCATGTAATCTATAAGAGAAAATCATCTTCAATCTTCTTGTGTAGCATTGTTATATAAAATTCACAAAAGAAAATATGGAGAACAAAAGTTTAAATTTTTTGGGGGACCATGACCTCTGTTGGTCCCCCTCCTAGCTCCGTCCCTGGTCGGAGAGCTAGCCATTAAATCGGTCATGGTTTGAGGAGGCATATAGGAAAGAAAGAAGAAAAAAAAATAGTGAATTTTTCAAATATTGAAGGAGAGGTGCCGCTCCGTCTTAACTGTCTTGATGGCATAGTTTTATTAGAAACCAACTTTTTTAATATTTAATTTGTATGATATTATTTAGAATTTTTTTATACATAGAAACATTGTAATCCTATTTTTGTGACCCTTTTGTGCACTTGCCAATGGTCTCAAGTCTCAACCGCCAAAAGCTAATGAACTGTTGCATGTGTTAATGAAACAGATGTATTCTCAAAGAAAGAGCGACATTGGGCTATTATCAAAGCAGGAGTCGTGATGGTTTTGATGATATCATTTGTGTGGTTCTAGAGCAAAGAGTCAGCAGAACTTCTAACAATTGCTCACGAGATAGAAAAGATCTACTACACTCTGGGAAATGTAAGTTCCCATGGATTTAGTTCTTCTTGCATTCTGCAATATTGTTGGAAATAAGGTTCTATCGAAGCCAAGCCGGTTTATGCCGTTCTTTTTTCAAAGTCCTTTATTTTGAACATGTTGTTTGTGGTCCTTGAGATAGACATCAAAAGATTACTAAAATCATTTTTTCATACTTTTGATTCTTTTAGAAGTAAAAGAACACAACATAACCATACAATAGTAGTAGTTTAAAAAAATGATTTTAAAGGACTTTGAGAAAAAGATCGGCATAACCATACATAGTTAATTAGTATTTTTTTTGCTAATTATTATTGTTGGTCTGTCAGTCACTACTCAACCATTAGATGTGTAACTTTGTAAGCATGTATATTTTTGTTGGGCTCAATCTCTATTTTTTCTTCTTCTTAACCTACAATAGGGTTTTTAATGATAAATTGTTATATTTATTGCCTCTTTCTTGTATTATTAATATCATCGTTTAAATTTTTTCATTGCAGATACTGAATGTTATGGTTCAGGTCATGAAGATTTTCAGGGTAAAGGATTTTGCTAGTATTCTTTGCATTGATGTTGATGGAGTTGGTGGTAACACGCTGGGAAACACGCTTGATTACAAAAAGGGTTCTGAGTTGGAAGCTGTGAAACTATCAAGTTTTATTTCTTCGTCGCATGCCACATGCTTCCTTTGGTCGATCACAAAGATATGTTTTTTATACAACTGTGATTTCCTTGATTAATCAACTCAGCCGTATGTCCATTGTCACATTATTATCATAAAGTTCCTTATTGAAACATCTAATTACACATACAGATTTTGTCTCATTATCTCTTTTATTAAACATCTATTTAAGAAATATGTGCACTGTGTGATATGCTAATTGTGGATTTATCATTGTTGCTGACTACGTTCTTCTCCAAGCTATTAATACCTTTTACAATTAGCCTCCCTTTCTCCCAATCTTATCATTGAATTAAAGTGTAAACTCCAAATTGATAATTTCAATTATAATCACGGTTTCTACATGCTTTATTTGATACAATCCAGTTTTAGAAAAGAAAAGTCAATTGATTTGACAATAACTATGATTCTTCTAAACATTGAGTTACCAAACATATGTTCAAATCAAATTCTACACCTCAACTTTAATTCTTCAAATTGAAGCTCCTTGTTCTAGCTTCTCCTTAAATGTGCGAAGCACCGTCCCAAGATTCAAGTAAATTTCACCATTCTTCTTCTCCTTTCCTCACCTTCTTCATACATCCAAACCAAGACAACATTACATTACAGTCAAGAAAATCACTCTACAAATCAAAACACAAACAAATTGATGAGGGCCCAATTCATGTGCAGCAAAAGAGCACACGTTGGTTTTAAATTTTATAAACAAAAAACAGAAACAAATTGTGTGGTTCGACCACTTTGCAACAATAATAAGTAAATGTGAGTAGTTAAACAATTAATGCTAATTAATCAAATTGAGAAAAAGAACTCTTTGTGAAGAGGCACAACACTACAAAATAAGAGATCAAGTAAATATGTACAAAAATTATAGCATTAGCAATGAACATCTGAATATAGGTGAACATTTATGCTTTTTTATTTTGGTCAGCATTTAACGAGAGCAAATAATGAATTGAAGCAGAGAGAGATTAATCTTCTCACTAAAACTACGATAAATATCTAATGGGTTATTTTTGGACTGTAATGCAATGTTTTCAGGGTTTGTATCATAGTCACATGGTTCGCAATTCGCTTCGGTACGTGATACGGGTTCGGGTACGCGGTTTGTTGCTTTCGAAGAATTCGGTACGTGGAAGGTATGCATAGTCGGTACGCTATGGTTCGTTATATGTTTTAATGAAATTATAATTTGTATGTGAACATTGAAAGTGAAAACATGTCAAATATTAACATTTTGTGTTTTGTAAAAATGACATTATGTGTTTTGAGAAAGTCCCACATCGGGCAGTCTCTATATGTATTAAAGAAGAGGTGGCTATAAATAGAGATGTTTACTCCTTTTCCATTGTGTGAAATCAGAGAGCCACGCGCCTAGCTTGGTATTTGGTGGTGACTGGTGCTTTATCACTTTCCAACACTGTTTTAAATTAGTTTAAATTTTATTTATATAATATTTGGGTTTGGTGGTACGTGGTTCCCCAGAATTGAAGAATTCATGGTCGAATTGCTGTGAACCGGTGCTCCAAAGTACCGCGAACCCACGAATTCTATGACTATGGTTTGGATGCATGATGAAGGTTAGGAAGGAGAAGAAGAAGGGTGATCGGTTCGATGCCTTGATTTTTTCTATGTTCAAGTACATGTTAAAAATTTGCCACTACAATTGATAAATTTTGGGTTACCCTTAATTTACGAGTGTAGCGGAAAAGTTTCCTTACATATTTAAGATTAATTTTGTCGTAGATTTTTTATTTTCATTAAAAAAATCTGACCTTAGGATCAGTTTACATATGTGCCCATAGTATACCCCGAAATTGATTAATTCCATATCACCTTGTTTTTGTAATGGTTAAAAACTAATTAAACCAAACCAACCCTAGTTTCTTAACCCCACGCCTCACCTTGTCAAAAAATAAATCCCACCGTCTCACTCTCTATCTCATATATGGGGTTTGCTACAATAGACCCACTCATTTTTATGAAGGTCTATTTTAGCAACCAACACCTTTTCACTTGGACCAAAAGACCATGTTTTTGGTTTTTTGAGAAAATTAAAACTGAAGGGTATAAATGTAATTGTCACTTATTCTCTCTCTCTCTCTCTCTCTCTCTCTCTCTCTCTCTCTCTCTCTCTCTCTCTCTCTCTCTCTCTCTTTAACGAGAACACTAATGGTCCTCCTCTTTCTCTTTCTTCCTTCTCTTCTCTGTCATCTCTTTTTTCTTTTGTATTTGTCGCACATCACCTTCCATTCACTTGAATCCTATCTGCATAATTCTGTATTGGCTTTGTACATGCTCCCAACTCAAGTTTGAATTAATAGTATAAAAAGCATACCATAGTGAATAACATATGGAACTTTCCAACCACAATAGAGCATTTTCAAAACTAGCTAACTTTAATTATTCAATTTCTAAGGTCTTCTGTTTGCAATGGTAATTTGTCTATTTGCAATGCTAATTTTCTACATGTTTATCTTAATGAAATTGATATATATGATGAATGTCAATGAATAAACTCCACAAACAGAGCAAATCAATTATGCAACCCAAAACTGTTATGGGAGTAACTGTGAAAAAGAAATTGCATGGCAGAGCTTAAACATCCTGCGGCGAAAGTCGAGTTTTTTAGGTGTGATGACAGACAACGACACATGAAAAAAGGAAGAAAGTTGTGTTTCTGATAGCTGAAACAACCCGCGGCGACGCCGGAAGCGTGAACTCAGGAAAGTGGTGAGGGGATAGAGATACCAACAGAGAAGAGAAGGAAGAAAGAGAAGGAGGATGATCTTTAGTGTTCTCGTTTTAAAAAAAAAGAATAAATGACAATTACATTTATACCCTTCACTTTTAATTTTCCCAAAAAACTAAAACACGGTCTTTTGGTCCAAGTGAAAAGATGTTGGTTGCTAAAATAGACCTTCATAAAAATGAGTGGGTCTATTGTAGCAAACCCCCTCATATATATATATATATATAACACTCTCTCTCATATATAATATTAGGGAAATGTTAACTTGTACCCTTGATGTATAAGTTAAGAAGGCAAATGTAGAAAGTTTTTCTTGAAACTTCTGTATTTAATGTCTTAAAAGTTACAAAAGTTATACTTTCAATATAAAATTTATTTTAAATTTCCTTTTTAAGCTCCTTAACTTGTGCCTTTGGACACATGTTAACATGACCCATAATATTAGGGTTGAGAAATAAACCTAACCTAGTTTCTAAGCTTGCCGCCGCAGATATAATATGTGAAAGGATAGATACCTTATGCTCCTTAACTACCTTTCGCAAAGATTCATGTTTCCTCAACGTAGACAAATGGTGCCGTTGTTTTGTTTTAACTACGGGTATATGTATATCTCATATATTGCATTCATTATTTTTTATTTGTCTTTCTTCTTCTAATCCATGCTGAATCTCATTCTGCAATCTCCATTTCCAGTGTACAACTTGATGCAATGTTGAGGATGGTTGCGTCATCTACCATGTGCTTTATTATTTGTTATATTTTCCTTATTATTTCATCGAGTGTAATTTCTTTGATTAATCAACAACTCACGTTTGAAAGGACTGTGGTCATATGTCAGTTCCAATGTAATTTCAGCAATATCATATTCTAAATCATGTAATCTATGAGAAAATCATCTTCAATCTGCTTATGTAGAATTGGGAAGAAGACAAAATGAAGGAGAAAACAGTCCCTGCAATCATATTACAACAACAAAATTCAGCAGCTGAGAATGAGCAACCAACCCCATGTACACCAAGTTCCTCATCCTCTCCAAGTTCA
>Ga0228710_1008818_pt1 | contig 14302 bp, 10 predicted proteins | sample MedpolnodulmetaG_FD_177995 | JGI IMG/M metagenome (GOLD analysis project Ga0228710, IMG submission 177995) | Root nodule microbial communities from Medicago polymorpha collected in Santa Monica, California, United States - pink nodules | ecosystem: Host-associated > Plants > Roots > Nodule...
ATTATAAAAAAAAAAAAAAAAAAAGAGGTTAAACATAGTTTTGATCTTTTAAAAAAAGTTCTCATGTTTCTTCGGTTATTCACCTCGAGAGGTGACTTTCTAACTATTAGACTATTTGACAAAAAAATAAAATATAATGTTACCATCTTAGATTACACTTGTCCTCGTGATCTTAACTTAGGTGGTATGGACAATGCATAATATATGTAAGGTATGAGGTTCAAACCCCGGCCACCACAAAAAAAATAAATATCTTAGATTACACTTAATAATGTCTGTAGTGTCATATAAGTATAAGTATTTATCTGTTAAAAGAATAATGCTGTGGACCAAAAGATTGTGATTTTTCCTTAAAAAAAAAAAAAGATTGTGATTTTAAAGGGCTTAAAATAATAATAAAATTTACTTCCATTAAAATCAAAATTTGATAAACTTATTTGACCTAAAGCCTACGTTTTTTTACGGTTATTACAACTCCATTGGTTAAATTTTATGATGGAATAAACTGCTGTGTCCATTCTACTGTTTAATAAGTAGAAGTAACGGTGAGATTGGTAAAACAACAAGTTGGTTTTGTCTATCTCTAAATTTGAAGGAAGGAAAGAGAAATGGAGATATATTGAGTAACATGTACTTCGTCAAATAATATAATTTTACTCGATATATTTCCAGGAGTTTAAACATAAATTCATCCAAAAACCAACAATATTTAACAGAAACAACGTAATCTATTTATAGTTATAATGCAAGCATAAACAATTGATTAAAAAGAAAAGTAAAATCTAGACTTGTTCGATCTACTTCGCTGAGAATTTTAAGGAGCCATTGGCTTCCCGTTCGATTTTCCTTGCTCTTGATCTGTTCCTTCTCTTACAATGTTCTTCCAAAACCAATGGTTTTCAAAGAGAAGATAAATCTCTTCAATTGGAACTTGCTTTGTTTCCGGTAATAGAAAGAATACAAAGCAACTCATGACGACAATCAAGCCTCCAAAAAGCAAGAAAATTCCATATTTGAGGTGACAAAGTGACAGGAGAAACAATTGTGCAACAAGGGCAGTGAAGATCATGTTGACACAAACCACAATACTTTGTGCTGCTGACCTTATCTCCAATGGAAAGAGCTCACTTGGAACCAACCATCCTAGGGGACCCCAAGATCTTCCATATGCCAACACAAACAAGAATATCACTATAACAAGAAATGCACTTATGCCTTTTGAAAGTTCTTTGCCATGTCCAAACTCTACCGCCAAAACCACAGCAGTAATAATCTGCATATCAATCATAAAGTCAAACAAACAATTAAGCTAATTAACAATGGTTATACTCCCTCCGTCCCATAATAAATGAGCCATTTATAAAAAAAAAGTGTCCCAAAATAACTGAACCATTTCAATTTTCAATACAATATTAATTACTTTTTTCCCTTTATAACTCCAATTAATACTACTTTTATCTTTTCCAATTCAATATATTCCACTTTGCACCAATACTTAACAAGAGCACTTAAAACAACTTTTCTCTCTCCTTTATTTATACATTTTTCTTAATATTTGTGAAATGAACAAATGACTCAGTTAATTCGGGACGGAGGGAGTACTTATTATGATATGATTTAGTTTATATGCACTGACAATGTTAAGATCCACTACAATGTCAGTTAATAATGATCATTGGATCAGAAGAAATACTTGACTTTAATATTATCTACCATAAAACTCTTACCAGATGTGATCTGTGATTGGTTGACAGAGTGTAAAAAAAATACACTGTCTTACCATATTATTGTATTTGTTGCATGAAACATAAGATAAGAGTAATAAACATACAGATAGTGTTTAGTGTTTACCATGCAGCATATCATTTCAAAACCAGCTTCTAGGAAGAACTTTCTTCTGCCAAACTTGTCAACCAAAAACATTGAAATGACAGTAGCAACAAGGAGAGCTCCATTGGTAATAAAAGATGAGAAAAGAGCTGCATTAGATCCAAACCCTAAACTCTGGAAGATGACAGGTGCATAGAAGAGAATGGAGTTATTTCCTGTTAACTGTTGGAATGCTGGAATCCCTAATGCCCCTATTATTAGTTGGGGTCTGTACTTCCTCTTTAGAAGTACTTTAAATGGACTCTTCACAGCTTGTGCTAGTTCACTTGCATCTTTTAGATCTTCAAATTCAGCATCAACATTTTTTGTACCTCTAACTTTCTCCAACACTTTTCTTGCTTCATCCAACCTTCCTTGCTCCACAAGGCTGTTAGGTGTCTCCGCACAAAAAATACCTCCTAGAAGCATTAGAACTGCTGGAATACCTGCCAAACCAAGTGATATTCTCCAGCCATGAGGATGAATTTTGTCAGTGAAATAGTTCACTAAGTTTGCAATTAAGATTCCAGCACAGGTTGTGAACTGAAACAGTTGGTTAACTGCTCCTCGGCTGCTAGCTGGAGCCATTTCAGATAGATACAAGGGAACAGCCTGCACAATTAGACAAGGGAACAAACTGCTCTATCAGTTTTTTCTCAAATAATTAAGTTTTATTATCCTTTTTCAACTAAGTTTCTTCCAATACATGGTTTTGTTAGTTACTTATGTCAATTATGTTTATATTTAGATGTCAATAGGTTGACTATAGTTTTCAATTTATAGTTCAGTGGTATGAGTTGAAACGCTGCAAAAATATTATGAATGAAGTCTAAGGTTTGATATTTGCTGCTACAAAGACATGGTTCATAATAAAACTTGATCCATGTCACTTACTTGATTTCCAAAGCCAATGCCTCCACCAAGGAAGACTCTACCAATGATTAGAGTTGGAATGTTCTGTGCCGCTGCATTGAGAATTGCTCCAATAAGAAAGCTAAGAGCTCCTACTATGATAGTGGCCTTTCTCCCCTTGTTTCTTGTTAGGTAGGAAGCAAAAAAAGTCATAACAAGTGCTGAGAAATATAGAGATGATGTAAAAAGTGTCAGCACTTGGTTGTCATATTTACAATAGTCAGTTTCTTTCAGATGTGCGTGCTTCTTTCTGTACACGTCCGGGAAGAATTTCTCTAAGAAATCATCCATTGAAGTCACCCCACCTGACAAAATACCGAGTAAATTTCTGGCGATTTTTTACATCAATATCAATATGAGCATGAATAATTGAATGTCATTCCTGAATTAAGTTAGCCATAAGCAATAACCTTATACTGTAAGCCCACTGCTACATTAGAAAATTACATTAAAATTTCACAATTTCTGTCGAAGATTTACATTTTATAACGGACTAAGCTCATGAGTCTTGACATGGGATACAAATTAGAGTCATTTTTCTTCTTTCAAAGTTAGTTTGTCATATGATAATGCATATACCAAACATATAATTTGCGAACATATAAGCGGGATGTAACCAATATCCTTTCTGGAAAGAACTTTGAGAAATTTTGTAATAATAACAATAATCAACAAAAAAATTATTAATAAAAGAGCCAATACAGAAGCGGTGTTTGTTTCATGTTCCCTAAAGTGCAAATTTCATTTTCTGGATATGCACAAAACAAGGAATATCCCAAAACAACCAGAAAAGTGGACATAAGAGTAATCATAAATTTCATTTTCTCTTTCTCAAATAGTTAAAAATGCCTTTTTTCTTTTCTCTTGTACGTCTGCAGTATTTGGCTTTTTGTCCATTTTCAGAACAGGTCATGAATTCAACACGTCATGTGAACCTTAAAATATGTAATCTATTCACAAATAATATACTATCAAATTATACAAATATTTGTGGTGTACTATTATCTATTATCATAATGTACAGTAATACAATGATTACAAACAACAAGAATATGCGCTTTTTTGTCAAAAACAAGAACATGGACATTCACAAAATGAAAATTTGTACATGAACAAGAAAGAGGATATCATTAGATAATTTGGATCCAATAATTTTAGACTGTAAAATGAAATTCAACATTAACATATTAAAAATCGAATCTAATGACCTTATGCAAGTGATGCGAGAAGTAAAAAACCATGGAAAGAAAAAACAAGATGTTTGGGATCATAAGAAAGGAAAATCAATTGAGTGATGTTTCTTATCAACGAGTTGGCCAAAATCACAATGACTTACCATCGTGATTCTGACAAACTCGTTGATACCAAAAACATTCAACTGTATTGAAGGAAAGGTAAGTCATTAGACACTTTGGATCTTTGGGTTAATCTGAATTGACTGTAAAATGAAAATGGACATTAACTAAACAAAAATTGAATCTAAGAGAAAATAAAAAAACCTTGAATATATATATTTTTTGACTCATATTAATAAAAACAGCAATTGAATTGAAGGAAGAATTAATATACCTGAAACACCAAGATCATAACCAAAAAGAGAACCACCAAGAGCTCCAACAATACAAGTAAAGGCAAAATAAGCAGTGAATTTGTGCTCATAGAGATGAGCTCTTTTGCCTGGACCTCCATTTGTCAATCCTCCACCAGCCATTACTCTCTCTCTCTCTCTCTCTCTCTTTCTGTCAGTCTGTCTCTTCTCTGAACTCACATAACATAAATATAAGGAAGGACTCTTTGCTTTCAAATGACTAATAATAGTTAATGTGCCAATTAGTCAACTCCAAGTGTACACACTTGTTCAAAAAAATATTACTAGTGTATACACGTCAGCAAATCTCAATTTCATCCAATTACTAATTAAGAAAATGAGATCAAATTGATCCAATCCCTTTACCACAAAAAGGATAAAAGGTGTGAACTGCGACTCAGATTAGCTAAATTTAAGACGCCAAAATCCCAATAATTTTGTGTTTATCCCTCATCTATAATTATGGTGATTTTAATGTATTTTATGAAAGAGATGGATTAAAAAGAAGTCATTGTTAAAAGGAGAAAGAAAGTAATGTAGGTGAGAGATAAAGAGAAAATCAAAGAGATTTTTACTCCATAAAGATAGGAAATCTCGAAGATATTGATATTGGGGAAAGATATGGATGAAAGGGTGTGAACTGTTGATTAGCTAAATTTAAGATGCAAAAGTTACAATAATTTTGTGCATATCTTTCATCTATAATTAGGCCATGTTTAGCATGGGGCAATTGTAAAACTTCCCCATCTTAAGCTCATATAAATTGAATCATTGATTTAATATAATATAATGAGGACGGTTGAGATCGTATGTTCTTTTTTACCTGCAACTTGTACAGGTCAACTTGACTACATGGATTTTTAAAAAGTAAGATGGAACACTAGCTGAATCAATTTGAGGGACTGGATTGCGTTTTTTTATTGTACTTCTATTTTTAGAATTTTTCATTATATTCTTCATAAATGTAATTTCCTTTTCCTACTACCCTAACAAAAATATTTGATGATTTCTCACCGATTAAAAAAATTATAAAATTAAAAGAGAAAGAATAATATTTTTAATGTACCGGCAATATTTTTTTTATAAATAAAATTTAATCATTGAATACCCTCTCGATACGTATCTGGGCGTATCGAGCACGTATCGGTGCATGATATGTATCATATAAAGGTGCGTCATCAATTTTAAAGTATTTTTGCTTCACAACACATCATACTTCGTCATTTTTTTACCGGTTTAATCCTTTATATTATAAAATATTGACATCGTTATCATTTTTATCAAAAAATATAAAAAAAAATAAAAAAAATCATCTAAAGTTCATAAAAAAACCTCAAATCTTCTTCATACAGACTTTTTTTAGAGGATTCATTATACAAACTTAGAAACCCAAATTTTATTGAAAAAAATCTCATAAAAAAATATACAATATTGACATGTTATAACATAAATGACAAAATCGTAGAAAAAATAATATTAAGAACGAAAATATTACTTAAAATTAAATTAAAGGACAAATTGTGTAATATTATTACTTGGATGTATTCTATGAATTAATCTATTCATAGTAATAGATTGTTTTTAAAATTTGTTTGTTCTATAAATTTGTTTTTGGTTCTTTGACAAAATCTGGTGTAAATTATTTACCAGTGAAATAAATTGTTCAGATTGTCAATAAGTTCCTTTTTATAATAAAATAATGAACCTTTCTTTGTTGTTGACATTACAGAACCCAAAACAAATAAGCCGTATGAGTAATTTCTTTCAATTGGAATTACATGTAATAGCCGATAAGAAACAAATAAGCCTAAGATGGGGAAATTTCTCAGTTGTCCCATGCTAAAACTTGCCCTATAATTATGGTGATTTTATTGTATTTTAAAGTCTTTTACTAAAGAGATAGATAAAAAACAAATTGTAGTTAAAAGGAGAAAGAAAGTAGTATAGGAAAAAGATAGAAGGAAAATCATTCGGATTTTCTCTCCACAAATTTAGAAAATCTCAAAGAGATTGATATTGGAAAAAGATACACACAAAATTAATGTTCATCTTATATATCATTTCTCTTTCATAAAATACAATCAACTTATCCTAACTTATTCGTCGAAAATATTATGAAAAAAATATAAAATACCCGTCACAAAACCACGGAATCCAGTAGAGTAAAGCTTAAACTAGGTAGGTTCGACACTGTTTTCTTGTGATTAAAAAAACAAACAATAGAAAAGTCCTACAACTACGTATGGATAAATAAAAACTTTTTTTTTTTTGAATGAAAATTAATAAAAACTTGGTAGTAACTTGCATTCAACGGCTAATCTGATAGATATGTAATGTATGTTGTGGAGTGGGTTATTGAATTTTGGATAAAGACAAAGAAAAATAATACAGTCAGATTTGACTTAGACATTAAATATCCAATCTTACCTTTCATATTAATCACTAGATAGCTGTATGGTTGTCGTCCATGTTTGGTTGTGAATTAAAAGTTCAGTATTGTCTAACCTGGTGGCTGTTATGTTGGCCAACAATTATACATTCATTTTTTTATTTCTTTACTTTAAATAGTCAACTGTTGTCTTACAATTATGTTAGATAAAATATTTTGCTGTGATTTTTTTTCTATTTCTAATTTTATTCTTATCATACTAACAATTATCAACTATCAAGACAGTTTTTTTTTTTAAGGAAATTACAAGACAGTTGTTGAAAGAGATTTTTTGTTTTTACTAGTATTTTGCAACTTCGTTGATTTTTATTTTTTTTTGGTACTTGCAACTTTGGTGACTTTACTATTTTAGATAGAGATTGATGACTAAAACTGAGAAGAAATAGACAGTGTACTCACCGTTTTTATTGAAGTAGATGTATTCACAGCTGAAAAATCAATAGATAGTCTGTTACAATTTTATTTTTTTAAGAAGTTAAATTAGTCCATTTAAATTGATATCGGATAAAATCGAACTTGAGACCTCGAGGAGGGGCACACTCCCAGATCCCAAACCAATACCACCAGGACAGTGGCGGAGTCAGGAATTTTGTAGAGCCTGTGCAAAATATTTTGCCAAATATTTTCAGAATATATATTAAACAGTTTTAAGATACTAACAAAATTGCGGATTGGTGCAGTGGTTTAATTTGTTGAATCTAACATAGAAAATGGCGGTTCAAGTCCCTACAGTACCTCATTTTTTGAATAAAAATATAAATTATGGATAATATGATAATTATAGGTAACTTGGGGGCTGCAAACTTGCAGTGGCTCCTATGGGTCTCCTAGGCGATCCGCCACTGAGTCCGGACGTGTGCTCAGGTTAGTTGGGTGATAAAACCGCCCCTGCACCAGGACAAGATAGTCTGTTACAACTACACGTATACATGCACTAAAATAATGCTCTAAAAAAATGCACTAAAATAATAAATGATTAGAAAATTCCTTTGTTTAGATATAGTAACATGTATGGAATTGAAGACAACTAGACGTACGGGGTTTTGTAGAATTTCATATATAAGTATCAGTTGAAAGGAGAAAAAAGGGTACGAAATCATTTGGAAAAAAAGGAAAAGGAATTAATTGGTTTTTTGAAAAGGGAGTTTAATATTGGATATCATGTTGGTGGAAGCCAAATGATATCACAAAAACAACAAGTGGCTTGGCAGTTAAAATGCTTTGAAGTAACCAAAATGGCATGGGTTCGAACCTCTGTAGAGATTTTTTTCATAAATATTTTTCAAAACCTTCAAAAAAGGGCGGGATTAGGGTTAATCAGGGTCGGGATTAGGGTTAATCAGGGTTGCTTACAACACTGTTTAACATTTAGATATATAAAGATTGAGATTAGGGTTTTAGGGTTTCTTGCTTTGAGAAAGAGAGAGAGGGTTGAGAATAAAACTTGTAATTGTTATTGATTGAATGAACTAATTATTTACAAGAGTTATGAAGTATATATACATCATGTGATGTAACAAAAACTGAAACAAACTCCTAACAAACTCATTACTTCACATACAAGTAACTTGAGTTAGTTACTTCATATGCAAGCTTCTAAACAAACTACTAAGCAAAGATAAAACTAATTCTAACTAAAATGAATTACTAATCCAATACACTTCCTTAATTCATTTAGTTAGATGCTTCATCCATTCCCAACTTCTTCTTCAAGTAATCAAAGCTGCTTAACTTCAATGGCTTTGTGAGCAGGTCTGCTATCTGCTCATCTGTTTTGCAATGCTTTATTTCCAGCTTTCCATTGTTCACTTGATCTCTTAAAAAGTGAAATTTGGTTTCAATATGCTTACTCCTGCCATGTGCTACTGGATGTTTTGCCAAATCTATAGCTGACTTGCTATCAATTTTGACCTCCATTTTCTCATCCTTCACCAATTGCAATTCCATCAGTAACATGTTGATCCATTGAGCTTGACATGCTGTCATGGAAGCTGCAATGTACTCTGCTTCACAAGAAGATAGTGCAACCACTGATTCCTTCTTAGAACTCCATGAGAAAGCTGCATTTCCAATTTAGTGTTTGAGAACAATAAAAAACAATTTTAGTTCACGAGAGATTCAACCGCGTAATTTTTAGTCTCTCTTCTTTAGATTTTGTTTGGTTGAGGAAGGAAAGATATAAGAAAGAAAAGAAGTTAAAAGGAAAAATTCGAAGGACTTCATCTAATGGTAATAAGACATGTTTTAAATTTGAAAAGTCTTAAGTTCGTGCTCCGCTAATACCTTTATATGAAAGTAAATTTCAATATTTCTGTAATTATTCTTTAGAGCGAATGGATTGAGACATTATTCCCTCAACTTAAGGTTATTCCTCTTGTTGTAAATAAAAAAGTTCAAAGGAGAGAAAAAGAATAAAAAATGAGATGATTATTTAATGGTTTGGTATGAAAGAAAATAGAAGTAATATTTTAAAAGATAAAAGTAAAGAAATATATGTATTTACAAAATGATATAAATGTCCTTAAGCAAAAATTAGATATGATATAAAAAAAAAAGTCAATTACAATTTTGGCTTCTCTCGCACGCTCACTAATATTTTTGAAGTAAAAAACGGTGATGTGGTGTGTTTTACATTACATTACATTCAATTTGATGATTTAGAGTCATTCAAATAGATTTTAATTATATACATGTTATTAATTAAATTACAAAAATGAATTCGGAAGAAGGTTTTAGGGTATTTTCTTGCAATTTTATAAGTTTTGATCATTCCACGTAATCATATTATATGTTGCGTCATTTAAAATAGACTATGTTGTGATAACGTGGTGACGTGGTTGCAAACTTTGTTTGTTCCATTACGCCCTTTACTGTTTAATTTATAGTAAAAAGTGTAATGGAAAAATTATAGTTTCTTTATAAAAATATTAATCGTGAGATTCATAATAAATAAATAGATAAATAAATAAATAAATAAAACACAAAAGAGATTCATAATAAATAAATATATAAATAAAAAAAACATAAAAATATGACATCTTTATGTCAACAGGTACAAGGGTCAACTACTTAGTCATCAACTAACTAGCCATAGTTTTCAGCCCTAGCTTCCCTCCCTAAACCAATATAGTACATACTATGGAGAAAGGAAAAAGAAGCCTACAATTGACACTTTTAATTCTTCTTAGTACTCTTCCAACTTAAGATGCCAACAATATATTACATAATCCAACAGATTTTGTTCTTGAATATCTTTACGTAGATAAATAATAAATCCAACAAGTTGTTGTTGTTGTTGAATTTCTTGACATCTTATGCATGTTCATTTGATGCTCTCTCTTGATTTCCATCTGTTACATATCTCTTCCAAAACCAATGGTTCTCAAAGAGAAGATAAATCTCTTCAATGGGAACTTGCTTTGTTTCCGGCAATAGAAAGAATATGAAAAGACTCATGACGAGAATCAAGACCGCAAAAAGCAAGAAGATTCCATATTTAAGGTGGCAGAGTGATACAAGGAAGAATTGTGCAACAATGGCAGTGAAGATCATGTTAACACAGACCACAACACTTTGTGCAGCAGACCTTATTTCTAATGGGAAAAGCTCACTTGGAACCAACCATCCTAAGGGTCCCCATGATCTTCCAAATCCCAACACAAATAGGAAAATCACAATAACCAAAAAGACACTAACACCGAATGACAATTGTTTGCCATCGCCAAACCCTAGAGCCAAAACAATTGCTGCAGCTACCTGCAAATCAAAATGGTCTCATATATTAGCAATTGAGCACAAGTCAAAGTTACTTATAATTAAGTTGCAAGTTGTTTTCGTGAGTCGAAGAATTTATAGTAATAAACGAAGACAATTTATAGACATGTGACTATTTTAATAAGGTCTTCCGAACACTTGCATACGTGTTCGTGCCACAAGATAGTTTTAATAAACCAGTTAAACCACAGTTGAATTGGATGAAAAAATTAATTTATTGAAAAAATCTATTTCAACCAGACTCCAGTGCAAAACCAACCGGTGAACTAATTGATTCTAGGTCGAACTTGGTAGTTCGGTCCAGTTTTTGAAACATTATTTAAGTATGTGAAAATTAAGAAGAAAAAAAAGATGATGTAAGAGTACTTACCATGCACAAGAACATTTCAGCACCAGCTTCCAAAAAGAAAGCTCTCCTACCAAACTTGTCCACATAAAACATTGAGATCAAAGTGGCAAGAACAAGTGCAATACTAGTGATGACAGAAGAATAAAGAGATGCAGCAGATCCAAATCCAAGAGTTTGGAAAAGGACAGGTGCATAGAAGAGGATGGAGTTGTTTCCAGTCAGCTGTTGGAATGCAGGAATAGCCAATGCACCAATTACAAATTGTGGTCTATTCTTTCTCAAAAGAAGGTTCTGAAATGGATTCTTGATGGCTTGTGCTTCTCTGCTTGCTTCAACAAGATCTTCAAATTCAGCATCAACATTGGGCGTACCTCTAACTCTCTCCAAAACCTTTCTTGCCTCTTCCATTTTGCCTTGTTCCACAAGACTGTTTGGTGTCTCAGGACACAACAAACCACCAATAAACATAACAATTGCTGGAACTACTGCTAAGCCAAGAGATAATCTCCATCCCCATGGATGAATTTGCTCGGTCGCATAATTTACCAAGTTAGCTACCAAAATTCCCAAACAAGTTGTTAGTTGAAAGAGTTGATTCACTGCTCCTCTCACTTTTGCAGGAGACATTTCTGACAGATATAAGGGAACAGCCTAAACAATAACTTCAAGAAATTAGTACATATATATAATGTCAAATTCAAAAGTTAATTTGGATTGTTAACATAGTTTAAATATGTGGTTAATTATATTCGGTGGATAGTTAATGAATATAACAATGTACAACTTATTAACCATCTACCCAGCACAAATAACTATAATTTTGAATTTCATTACCTACAATTTTTAGGTGTTTAAATGTACAAATATCCAATAAATCATTCAAGTTGTTTTCAAATGTGATGATTTTCAGGTGTTCGGTGTTCAAATGTAGTAAAGAAAATGTGTTCAAATATATGTTATAGTATTTAATTATCACGATTTGTGTTCAAATATAAACTTGGAATGTGTAGTTAATGATGTCGGATATATATATATTTTTGACATAAACTCATTATTTATTATTTTGGAACAGCCAAATTACCTGGTTACCAAATCCAATACCAACACCAACAAGGATACGACCAATGATCAACATATAAATGTTGAGAGAAGCAGCATTTAGGACAGCTCCAATAAAGAAGCTAATGGAACCAACAACAATAGTGGCTCTCCTACCTTTGTTTTTTGTTATGGAGGACGCAAAAAATGTGGAAATCAAGGCAGCGAAGTATAGAGATGAGGTGAAAAGTGTCAACATTTGATCATCATATTTACAATAATCTGTTTCTGCCAAGTGTGCATGTTTCCTCTCATACACATTTGGGAAGAATTCTTTCAAGAAATCATCCATAGAAGTAACTCCACCTGCAAGGATAATCATTTAATTGTTAGGGACTAATTTAGGTCTTCACTCAAATTTAATTGGGACGAGAAAATCCACATTTATTTAAGGTGTCCGAGTTTCTTACACCAAACATTGGTATGTTATGTTTGGTAATTTATTAGGTAATATTTATATGACAATGTGAGAATCGACAATTGATAAAACATTCACTCTCACCTGAAACACCAAGATCATATCCAAAGAGAGAGCCACCAAGAGCACCAACAATGCAAGAAAAGATGAAGTACCCTGTAATCTTATATTCATAAAGATGAGCCCTTTTGAGATTTCCACCATCACCAAATCCTCCACCTGCCATATTTTTATGTTTTATTTATTTATTTATTTATTTATTTATTTTTAAAGATATTCCTTTTGTCTCCCTTATTGTTTTTATCCCATGAAAAAGGAGAGACAAAAAGGATAAAGATGAAGAAGAACATCCTTTTACGAGGGTTTATATAGAAGACTCTATGTGCCTATTTTAACCAAAAACACTCCCAAAATAGAATTAAAGAGATATGATAAGAAAACAAATTTTGATATTATTTTAGGATATAAGTGCGTTGATTTCGAGCATTATCCCTATTTTGATATCATTTTAGGATATAAGTACGATTGATTTCAAACCTTATCCCTATTTGATAGGTAAAAGAGAAGACCAAAGGTGATTCGCTATGACATTGCTTTCATTGAATAATAATAACCATTAACAAGTTTTTCATCAAGTTTTAGTCCCTCAATATTTATTGCTGCTACTTTTGATTCTTATTTTTAGCTAAACTTGTGCGTCCTTCATATTCTTGGATTAAATTTTAGAGAGATGACAGTTTCTCACACCAAAATGTAGAATTTCTTAAAAGATTATGAATTAATTATAAATTTGGAAGGATAGATTTAAAGTTTAAACTTAAAAGTTCATATTTAATTTATCCCTTGTTAAACAAATATTGGGTTAATAGTGCTTTTCACCCCTGTAATATAGGCCATTTCCGGTCTTAGCCCTTATAAAATTTTCGGTTTGGTTTCCATCCTCGTATATATATTTTTTCCAGAAAACCCCCTTCCCCTATCCAACTCAGCAAATTTGCTTATGTGGCGCTGACTTGGCTTTTTTTTTTAATTGGCCACATCAGATTTTATTTAAAAAAAAATAAATTCATTTATATTAATTTAAAAAATTCTAAAAATTAGAAAAAAATTCAGGAATTTTTTTTTATTACCAAATTTTTTTCTTTGTATATAAAAAAGCAAAAAATGGAAAAATCTTCATAATTTTGTAAAAAAAAAAAATATTTTTTCCAATATTTTAATTTCAAAAAAGATTTTATAAAAATTATGGAATAAAATTTTCGAAAAAAAAAGTTGAATTTTTTCTAAATTTGTTTCCAGAAATTTATTTTTGTTGAAAAAATTTTCGAAAAAAATCTAATTATATTTTTAAATTTTGAAAATTTGCTTTTATTTTGTATTTTGAGAATTAAATTCCAGAATTTTTAAAAATATTTTTAATTTCGAAAAAAATCTGATTATATTTTCTGATTTTTTTAAATTTAAAAATAAAATTATAGTTGTTTTCTGATTTTTTAAATTTTAGAAAAAATTGGTAATAATTTTTTTTATAGAAATAAACTTATTAAATTCCAGAATTTTTAAAAATCTTCGTAAAAAAACAAATTTTTTAAATTTCGGAATTTTTTTATAATATTTTTTCTGATTTTTTTTTTATTTTAGAAAAAAAAACTTATTTTTTTTTATTAGTAAATTTTTTGGAAAAAAATATGAATATTTTTCTGTTTTTTTTTTCGATTTTAAAATTAATCTGAATATTTTTATGATTTTTTTGGATCTTTTAAAATTAATTTTCAAATTTTTTTAAATTAAAATCTGATGTGGAAATGTTTTTTTTACATGTGGTCAATTAAAAAAAATAAAAAA
>Ga0228710_1008819_pt1 | contig 14299 bp, 7 predicted proteins | sample MedpolnodulmetaG_FD_177995 | JGI IMG/M metagenome (GOLD analysis project Ga0228710, IMG submission 177995) | Root nodule microbial communities from Medicago polymorpha collected in Santa Monica, California, United States - pink nodules | ecosystem: Host-associated > Plants > Roots > Nodule...
TTAGGTGGAGATTTTACCTTAACTTTGGAGATAACCCTAAAGAAACTCTTACGAGAACAAATTTTAGGAACAAGATTCAGCTATGGGTTGATTCGGAGAAATCATTTGATGCGTACAGAAGGAACATAAAATTGAGTGAAAAATGGTCTGGAGAAGGAATGAGTCGATTTTGAACTCACAGAAAGGAAGAAGAAATGAGACAATGAACTTATAAAAACAAATCTTGCACATAGATACGGTACATATCCGGTAGATACATACAGAACTCTTGAATTAAGGGCAAATTGGGAAATTCAGGGGGCATAAAAGATTTTGGGGGGGCTTATAAAGAAACGGTCATTGGATTGTCCTTATATGTTCGAATATTTACTACATTTTGCCATCAGGCTTGGGCCGGTATATTACGACCCAGTCCAAAGGATTTTGTTCATCTCATCTCACTACTTAAATTGCTCTTTAACACCCCAAAAAAAGCTAAAATGTCTCCAACGACGATTAATTGTCGTTCGCCCTCAACCGAGTTAACTGCCACTCGTAGATAAATCAACGGAAGTTAATTGTCATTTCACTCTTGTTTTATACAGAGCAACTCTCGTTACTCTCATTACCAAGTTTTAAATAGTGGTAACGGCTGCGGTCACAATCGCATTAAGGTTTTCACGGTTTCGGACTGTTATGGATGTTGCGTTACATATTGCGGTCGTGGCGGTGTGAATTAATCACAATGTTTCGCAAAACAACAAATCTTATTAAAATCCAATAAGTTAGTGACATTCATTGATTTGGGATTCCCTCACCTAACCCAACTACACTCAGTTCCACTCACTCACATTACCTTGTTCTTTTTGGGATCTTCTTCTTTCTCAATTCTTTCTAACATAACAGAAGCAAGCAGCAACAGATTCACATAAACCGAATATTTATCTCTAAAGTCTAAACTCTCATACTCATATTCCATACAAAGGCAGAGTCAACTCAACCTAAAGTCCCATTTTTTTCTCTCTAAATTCTCATCTCATCTCTATTACAAATTTACAAAATAACACCCAAATTAAGAGTGAGATTGAAATTACTTAGAGGAGGCAATGAAGATTGAATAATGAAGCTGAAGAGAAAAAATAGATATGAAGTTTTTTTCATTACTATCAAAATACAAACTCTAAACTCCCTCAAAGCAACAAACTTAAAATTTCTTCAAATTCAAATCACCATCGTTCTAATAACAAGTATTTATAATCTCTTCGCATTGACATTTTATGTTTTACATGTTTCATTTTTTGTTTAAATTGGTAATGTTTTAGTGATTAAAGTTTATGTAAATTTTGTTTTTTTTTGTTGTAATAAATGATTAAATATTTGCATGTTTGCATTGTGAATCTTTTTAGACTTGGTTTAGTTGAATATGATAGTTTAAAACTTGTAATAACTCAATGAGTTAAGAATGTATATTTCCCATTTAAGTGTTGATGAAATGTTTGAATGAATTTTTTTATTGATTGTTTTTCACTTCTTATGTTGTGTAGATATCTTATTAGGTAGATCTAAACAAACTCCAAAGAACCAGGACCATTTATCCAGTATATATGAACACCAAGTTAGTCACAATTTACTACAACGCTGAAAAACCCAATCTAATATGAAGGCGTTTCATGCGAGAGCCTATATAACTCATTAGGTAGAATACAAACCATGTACTCTGAATTCTTTTGAGTTTTCGAAGAGACTGACAAATCATTACACTAAGTATAAGACATTCAATGACAACATTTTTATAAACTTCCATGAATTAAATAAAAGTTTACATCATAGTAATACAACATCATTAATGAGAATGTCATGCAAGGCTTCCTTAATTGTGTTCATGAGATGAAGGAAAAAAAAACTATAAATTATCATCTATGGTTTTCTACTGTTTTACATGCATGTATTGTTTTCTTTTGTCTTGAGCAAATGACATGTTAAGCAAATGAGAAGAGGTTGCTTTGTGTTTTGGAGTAGTGTGGGAGGTGTTTGTTGATAATCTGGTGCAAACTAAAATGCAACAACAGTTAACTGTCGTTGGAAGTGAGCGGTATTTAACTGTCATTGGAGGTATTTTGGTATTTTTGGGCCGTTAAAAAGCAAATTTAGAAGTTAGAAAAGCAAATTCCCAATCCAAATTCTTGAAAGTTTGGGATTTAATTTTAAAAAAATACATTTTTTTTTTTACAAAAATAATTATTATCTTTTTAACTAAAGTGAAATGTGAAACCATACAAGAGCATTATATGTTGAGATATCAATTTTTAGGTACCTAATTGGATATCTCTTGTACACATCTCTTATTATAACTTTTTTAATAATAATATATAATAGACATTCACTCGCTCCAATCCAACACTTCCAAAAAAGTTCTAAATGGATCCCACAAATAACTTTATATCATCTATCAATAACTATCATTATATTTCAAAATTTTAAATATTAAATTGACGTGAGATCCGTGAGAGATAGGAAGATGATGCTTAATCGAGCACTCATGCTCTATAAGCATCAACTAAATTATCTCGCTAATGGGGAGAAAAAACTCTTTGATTTCTCTATCCAAGTGTTTAAAATTGTTTCACAACCTTAGTTTTTATCCACAAAAAAAACCAACCATAACCTTTGATTTTCTAAGGATCCTCTATTTTGATAAACTCTAATCTGCTTTAATCTCACTTCTCATGTGCTTCCACCCCATGAATCCCTCTCCCCAAAAAGGTACAACCCTTTCTCAAGAATCCCCTCTTTTGAATTCCAAAGATTCACATTTTTCCACATTTAAACTATGTTGAAACTGCTTTTTTATAGACATGTTCGAGTATTTACGCCTGAGCGCAAAACAATAGCCATGCAACATACATCCATCAGGTCTCCTACACTTCGTAATTTCCTTGTTTGGTATGGATTTAGGCCCTTTTTATGTCAAAAAAATCTCCATTTCTACGGACCTTTGAAATAGAAATTATCAAAATTAACTGCATTACATACAAATATATAATTATTTTTTTTATAGAATTATAATAAACCTGTTAGACAACAACCATATTTTGACTCAATTTCTTTGACTAGTTGACTGAAAAACTATTTGACTTCAAACTGTACAGTCACATTTAAAATAGAACAAAATAAAATTCACGACGGAGAACATGTTACATGGTGATTCATAGATAATTAGTGGCAGCGCTTGTCTTGTATGCCACCATGTTTAGCAGTAGCTTCATCCTAACAAACTTCCTCTCCCTCATTGAGATTCTTCGATTCCAACATTTCATATAAAAAAAAAAACAGGTGCGATGTAGGAGAAGTTGAGAGATAGATGTCTGTAAGGATCAAATTGTGCGTGATATTGGTGGGTGCGCTTGTCTTGTAGGCAAAGCAACGTTGAGAGAAGAAGAGAAGTGGGTTGAGTTTGTTAGCACTTCATTTTTGCAGAATTGGATTAGATGCATTGTGTGACTGCACTCGTCTTGACTGTACAAATTTATTTCGATTTTGATTTCTTTTAAATAAAAAAATAAGAGTTTAAAATCTGAATCGTTTAGTCATGATCGGATGATTGAGATACATGTAATTGTATACAACCCAATTTACATTTTTTCACTAAAAGAATATGGATCTATGAGCAAAGGAGGATACAAATCTGTTGCATGCCACAATATTAACATTTAAGAGAAAATTTTCTCATATTTTGCCACAATATCAAAATTGTCGGTATAAGTATATATGCGACCACGATTTAAAACCATGTTTGGTAGTATTTCATTTTTTGATCCAAACTTGTTCACCCTGATAACTAACCAATGCAATTGGCTTCAAAATAAAACGTGTTTATGGAAATGAATCAAGTGAGAATAAAAGACCAATTATATATATAACTTTCAATTATTCGAAGTTTCAATATCAATGACAAGAGAAGAGAAAATTACAACCACAAATATGTTGAAGAAAAATAACAAAAAGACAAGGCTTGAAGACTTTTAAATGCTTTGTAGCTCCCACACAATAATGATCAATAATGTGGAGCAGTGCAGTACATCATGATAGTGCAATGCAAATCAATTACTTGATCCGACGGCAGATAGTGATTCCATCACCAACAGGAAGCATACAGATTTCAATCCTAGGGTCCACAGCCAAAGCCTTGTTAAGCTCCAAAACAAAATCTCTATAGTACCTAACATACTTCCTCAATGGAGCATCAGGGGGTGCAACCACAGATCCATTCCATAGGGTGTTGTCGTAGCCGATCACACCTCCCACTTTAACAAGATCAATTAACCTCTTATGGTAGTTGATGTAATTGTCTTTGTCAGCATCCACAAAAATGAAATCGTAGCTACCGTGATTCTTTTCCTAAAAAATTTAATATCACACACAAAAAATCAAATTAGTCATGTTCATTAATTATTCTCATAAATGTATTTTTTTCTCTTCATGTGGGACATAGAAAAAGATGGTAAAGCTTACGTCTTTGATCATTTCATCAAGAACTGGAAGAGCTGGGCCTTCTCTGAAATCAATTTTGTGATCAACACCAGCTTTTTTAATTACAGGTAGACCCAATTCGTAATTTTCTTTGTTAATATCCATAGCCAAAATCTGTGACAGTTACAACCAAAAATTAAGTATTAGACCCTTGTTTTTACTTTATAATTAAAATAATACATATTTTACCAAACACAAGAATGAAAAAGTTCTAACAAAAGGAGTTTGATTGTCATTAATATCAAATATATCTAATTAATTATAATGGTGAAAAAATATTTTGTTCAAAAAGTTACAAAAAATAAAATAAAAAAATACCTTTCCATCTTCAGGAATGGCTAGGGCAGTGGCAAGGAGGGAGTAGCCAGTGTAGACACCAATTTCCATGGTATTCTTAGCATTGATAAGTTTAAGGAGCATGCTCAAAAATTGTCCTTCATCTGCAGAGGTTGTCATGATGTTCCTGTTTTGTTGTTTTGTTCAATTAATCAGCAATCACAAACGGAGAAAAATTGTCCAATTGATAAGTTCAATGGAACCTAACTAATAAGGTAGATCGAGTATATTATATAATTATTTAATTTAACATGAATTAAGAATTATTACCATGGGTGTTTTGCTGTGACCTCTCTCAACTCTTTCATGGCTTCATGTTCTCTTGGGAATACACTGGTCTCTAGAATATACTGTACATTAAAAAAATATTTGTTAAGAACCCAAAAATTCATGCTAAAAAATTTAAATTATGGGCAAAAAATGAAATTGAGTGTACCTGGTAAAGAGCATCACTTTGTAGAAGACTCTTGTGACCAACTTCTTGGTGTCTTCCAGATTCAGTTTGCTTTTGATCTTCGTTGGTTGCCATTGTTAAATTCTTGGAATGTTTTGCTTCTTTTTCTGTTTATGCTATGTGTTGAAGAGTTGAATGGAGCTTGGTTAGAGAAGAGGTAGGAAGATGGTTATATAAGGGAGGGAAAAACCGGTATGGTTAAGGAAAATTGGTGTCATGTTTGGTTGAACCGGTTGGCGTCCGGTTCGTGGTTGGTGAGGTCTGCTTTCTTATACTACAAAGCAATGAGTGTGGGCCAGTCCACTATTGATGTTTTTCTTTTATTTTTTGACTGAGGTTTTTCATTTTTGGGGATTTTCTGTATTTATTTATAGAAAATGAGTTATTAAAATGACATCATCTAATTCTTTTTTCGAGGGAGTGACACCATCTTAATTAACTCTTACAATCTCTCATTAAAAAAATAACATATTTTTTGTATAAGTTAAAACAAAAGAAAAACACAATCTCATGTAAAGAACACTTACACTTTTTATCTACCTAGACACGTTTTGTAAATGTTAAAATCGTGAAGATTTGCACAAAACTAAAGCAGACAATATCCCTTAAAAAGAATATTGTCTCATTTATTTTTGTGGAAGTCTTCACGATTTTAACATAATAAAGTTTGAATGTCTTTGCTGCCTTAGGAATTTATAAAATATTTTCACAAGTTATCATTTGAATCGACTATGAGAATAATCTTTGTTTAGATGTTTAGATCTCCTTTAAACATCTTCATCCTTTTTCAATAGTCTGGTTTACAAAGATCAAATTATATCTTTTTCTCCAAGCTCGACGATGCTTAACCAACTGATTTACACTCATTCCGTCGTATATTTTATTGGAACTGTAGAAAATGCTTGTTAATTATTATTTACTAGGCCATCTAAGTGTAAATTTTAATAATAAACTTATTCTAAAATGAAATATATTCAATTTTGAAGTAACTTAAGAATTCAGACAATCCCATTTTCAAAAGGATGATGCATTTCCATGCATAGATTATTTGCAAAATAAGGTCACCTTTGTATTTTAAAAAGGTTGATTAAATCATTAATAGTAGGTCCACAAACTGATACTTTTTATTTTCAAAATAATTTCTTGCTTTTATATTTGTGTAACATAATACATTCACGATTCACAAACGAACGGAAGATGGACGGTAGGATGTGGGTGATCTACAAAGGGGTTGGTTGAATGTCGTGGTCCCACGGGTGTGGTTGAAAATTACACAAATGAAGTTGGTTTAGGGTTGGTGAGGTGAGTGAGGGTACTTTGTGTCTAGACATGTGAAAGTTGGTCATCTTCTAATGTTTATGATTCAGTTTACCAAATTTGTGAAAAGGAAAATTAAAGATATCTTTGATTTTTCTTTTGTTGCAACATATATATCTATCTATGATCTTAAAGTGAATTACTAGTTTTGACTCTAAAATTCATTTTAAATTTAGATTAAAATTTGAAGTTTTTGTCTTTACTTTTTTTTTTAACCTAACAACTATAATTTCATCTTTTTAAGGTGAACAAGTGAGAAGTTTGAAGTTTGAATCTGATTTTTATATATATATTGTGCAATATCATTAACCGGTGAACTATGTTTTCGGAGATGTTTCCATTTAATTTTTACCTTGAATTATTTAACCCATTTTTATACAAATGTATAAACATAATTATTTTATATACAGCTTACTTTTATTGAGAATCAAATATTACATTTAAGATCAATTTTTGTCCCCATAGAATTGAAAACACACCCTGGCCCAGTAAAATATTGAAATGTGGTTGAGTTGAACTTTGTTGACTCAGATGGAATGTTGATGCATGCAAGACTTAGTAGTCTTCTTTTGGTAAAGTAATGTTTTCTTTTCATTAGTAATTAGTATATGCCCCATGCCAAATTGTCAATACTAGAATTACTACACTCACAAATTAAGATTCGGTTAAACAAGATTTTCACCTAAAATATCTAAGAAAAACCAAAGACTAAGAAAAAAGCAGTACAGTATTTGATTCTAATACTTGATGATTAACTAAATGAAGGATTTAGCGTGCACATTAATTTTCCTTATTTGTTAGGTGTAGAGTAATAGAAGGGAAAGGTTCAGTTCAGTCAAAGTGATAGGGACATAAGTGGGTGAAATAAGAAGAGGAGTTGTTGTGGGAACAAAATGACAAAAACTGCAAAACAAGTTTCAAATTTGCTTCTCTTGTTATATGACTTGGTAATTCTATTTTTAGTAACATATAGGGTTGACTATTCGCTGCATCGATGTTTATAATGTTTGTTCAATGAATGGATTTGAAATTTGATTAATAACCTGCAACTAATACTGTAGAAATTTTTCGGTAATTGCAACTTTGTCTTTCCTATCTTACATTATTTTAATTTTTTTGATGTAACCTACATTTTACATTATATATAGTTAACATATAGTTTTAAACCATAGAATCTTTAATGCATGGTAACATTGACTTTAATTTTGCAGGTTGTTGTTTTATTTCATATGAAATAATCATCTCATCTCACAACAGATGCAATTCTATATCCTTAGTTCTTGTGTATTCTTCGTAATTGACTATACAGTTAGTAAACTTTGCAATAGAACTGCATGTCTGCATCAGAAAGAAGTACCAAATGATAGAAATTTTATTGAATTGAACCTTCAATTTCTTAACTAATTTGGTTCCATAGAAAGGATTGATTAGATTACTTTTCTCTTTTTGTTTTGCAATTTTGGGTTTTACCTTTATCAATTGTACAGGTCTTCTAGCATTGTTTTTGCATTTATTTTTTTCAACTCTATATTATTTTCATCATGTGAGTTTGCAGTATATTAATTCTACTGTACACAATTTATATCGCATTAATTCATAGCCATCTAAAGAGTTCTGAAGCTATTTGTTCAAAAATTATGCATGGCTCTGCAGGTATTTTCGGTTTACATAATAGCAAGCATTGCAATTATGGGAACATTGCAGTGGGAGCAGCAGTGTTGGTTTACTCTACTCTTGAAATTCATTAATTTTGAAATTCGTCAGTTTACTTTATAATCTTATCGATTTCGTCGTTTTCTGCAATTTCTTGTATGTGCAATCTCCCATGTGCGTCTTGGATCTAGATCCTCTCCAATGTCGTGTCCAATCTCAGCTAATCATCTCGGTCTACGACATATGGTCAATGACATTGGTTGTTGGATGAACGGGTGAGATCAACGCATGATGAAAAATATTAGAGACGATCTGTTTTCGTGCATCGCCTGCCATTATTGCGGTCTTCTGATTCTTGTCACAGCATTCTACCTTGTCGCGCCTTCATCATTGTGACATCAAATCTACTGTGGAGCTTTCTGGTTTATTCATCTCCTCCGGTTCTCCATCTTGTCATTAATGTTGATCCTTCGCTAACTAAACATCGAAGTTCTTTCGCACGAGCTTTAAACATCGTGGTTGATGTGCCTCTTAGCTTGCTCCGAGAACCTTGCATCAAAGGTGATTTACTTTCAATTAAAATCTATGGTTGGAAAATGCTAAAACAAATTACATGGCAGAGTAATGCTGCAGATGGTGTATATATACCTAAAACCGAGCGATCTTCGATCTAAATGAGCCAAATTTTATAAATTATTATGCTCTTGAAAGATGATAGCACTAGGGAAAGGTTTTTATGAATTTTGCTTTGCTTCCCAAGAGGATTTGAGAAGTGTCTTGCTGCACTGGACTCCAAATTTAGTCCGAGCAAATAAAGGCAAAAAAGTTCAATGTTAGAATCAGTTAATTGACGCCCTCTTAAATATTGGGAACCTAGACTTCTATTTGCACTGCAGGTAGTACTGAGATCCTAATTGCTTCGATGTAACCTCGAGGAATCAAGTTTTCGGTCATTTTGCAAGGGTTCTTGTTGACATTGTTGTAGCAGAATTTTTTTATGATGAAACCATGGTGAAAGAAGTAGGCTTTTGCTTTTTACATTGAAGTTGAAAATGATAGACTTCCTTCAATTTGTATTATGTTATTGGACACTTTATTGTGAACTATAGAAAGATTACCTCTACATAGTGTCTAAGCCTTCAAGAGACAAGGAATACAATGTCCCAAAACCGGTTCAAGCTGTTTTGTATTTTAGATCTTTGTTGCACTTGATTCTTAATCTTCCATAACTTCCATTACGTGTCTTACTTGGTTGAATTACATGATTTAAACCATAAGAGAGTCAAAACATCTATGGAGTTTTCTGGTCAAAAAAGAAATAAAATTACAATGACTAAAATTAAAACATTACAAAACATTCCCTAAACCATGAGCAATTCACTCTAAAACCTTTATATATTATCTTCAAATGCATAGAAAAAGACTCTAAAACATAACTAAAAACATCATATGATGGTTCATCATAAGCTACTAACTACCAAAAATCTTCCATAACTTTTAGTTGCAACACTGGCACCACTTGTCGTAATATTATCACCAATATTTTGGGGGTTGCTGAATATACGAGGAAAGACAAATAACATGGCCTTCCATCTATGATCGGCAGGGACTAAAAATTCATCTTTGATTTTTTTAATCAAGGAGCGCAAATTGAAGAATATCCAAAATGGGAATTCTAGATCCCTCTCAAGAGAAGGCAAATACTTGCTAATCTAATCGGTGGCCCAAGCTATCACTTCGTATTCGTATTGTAAGGGAGCTTTATTCTCCCCACTACTGACAAAGAGGAAATTGAGCACACGATGAATTCCTTTTATTGGGGCGGTTCAAACGGGTTGTTTTTGAAAGCGATTCTCAAACAATTATGAATGTAGGCATTTTACTGTCCAGTAGTAGGTCCTAATTACTCTCCGGTCCTAGCTAAAATCTAGCTTTTATTTAGAGGCATGCTAATAAAGTCGTTCATAATATGGTTAGAGCGTCTATGTCTATTACAGAGTTTACGGTCTAACTCTAGTTTTTTTCTTTTCTTCTTCCCTTTTTATTATCCTCCAAATTGTACTTCCTTAACTATCTTTGGAGAAATGAAATGGGTTATCCTTTCCAAGAGAAAGTTGTATTTAATTAAATTAATTGGTATAATATTTAAATGATATTTAATTAATTAAATAATATTGAAAGAGTTTTTGTGAGCTTACCTCAATTAATTGCATAACAAATGCAGGGGCAGAGGTTCGATATCTGAACACCCACTTCTTCACCTTAAGAAGGTGAAATTATAGCCACCCGACTACTTAATAATAATAATAATAATATAGAAGGAAATTACTTAAATGTCATTTAATTAATTAACCGTGAATTTTACTCTTCTCCCTTTCAAAAGTGCTCATTCTCGCCCCGAATTTTACAATTGACCCAAACATAAGTTAATTTACGCTTGATACTCATTGTAAGTTAACTTGCGCTGGTACGAGTTTACTCATGTTGCGTTATTATATAGCTAAGCTAGCAGCTTATTTCTTCCATTTCACAAAACTCAATCTCTAAAAACTCTCTCAAATCATCCCGCACCAAATTTCGTCAAATTTAGATCAACCACCACTCCAATAACAAGTAAGGTTTCATAATCCATTACCATTGATATTTTATGTTCATATGTTATATTTTTATGTTTACGTGTTATATTTTTCCTCTTTTATGTAATTTTTTTGGTGTAGTAAATGATTAAATGTTTATGTTTTGAATCCTTGTTAGACTAAATTTAAGTTGATTAAATATTAAGATGTTTAAATGTTTATGTTTTAGTTTTTAGTTTTATGGTTTATGTATATTTTGCACTTCAAGTGTTTAATGAAATGTTCGAATGAATTTTTCGTTGATTGTTTTTAATTTCTTATGATGTGGATCTTAACCAATGGACATTTATCCAGTAGATCCGAACACGATGTTAGCCACAGTCGGCTTTAACTGTGGAAAACCCAATTTGTTAAGGGTTCGGGTCGATGTCACGTTAGTAAATCTGAAGGATCAACTGGATCAAATCAATTAATTGCTCAACCACATAAACACGAGGAATGTGAACGGTGTTTGGTATCGACGTCCATCGATCGACTCATCCAGGAGATTGCAGTTCAGCTAGATGATGCTCAAGAACGACAACGACGTGAGGAACATGTTCTCGATATTTTGTCAGCACATCATGTTCTCAACGATCGAGTTGGATGTTTCATTGCTAAGATCTTCTGAAGACATTTTCATTTGATTAAGTCTGATGAAGATTTTTAGGTTGTATTAAATGACATTATTATGTTGTGTCATTATTTTGTTGAAATTAAGTTAAATTTATGAAAGTTTGTTGAAGATGTTGCATTAAAGCTTTTTATACTTAGTGTAAAGGTTTGCAAGTCTCTTTGAAAGGTCGGAAGAATGATGGATAACACACGTGTGGTATACTACCGAATCAACTATATATATTTTCACATCGAATTCCTTCGTTAAAGATGGGTGTGACAAACAAGAATGCATTTCTTTAGATGATCGTTTTTCAAATTTTATTTGTCTTAAATCATTTTTTTTTGAGGGAATTTGCCTTAAATCATTTGTCTCTTTTATAATGCAAATACAATATTTATTTTTCATTTTCACTAACATACATTTATTCATTGTATTTTAATCATCTATAACTTTTAAATAAACTATGATTAATAATAATATTTTAGTAAATGATACGCATTTTACCATTGAAATCAACATTATTAATTATCTTCTAAATAATCGTGAAAAACTCAAATAAAACACTTAACATACAAGGGAGGGAGTAAATAGTTAACTCGAGAGTTTGCGTGCGACGGGAAAAACGTGATAAAAAGCATCAAGAATTCTAGTGCGATTTTTTTTTTTTACATAGCAACATTCAATATTCAGATTGAGAATCCAGATAACTTATGACAATCCTCCAATTGGAGGAAGGAGACAATGATGATTCGGTTGGGACGTAAATAACTTATGTTCAATAATTGTTTCATCCAAAACTCGAACTCAAATTTTCAATAATTTGTCATTTGATAGACCACTGAATCAAATGGATTGATTGAATAATTTTATTTTAGAAATAGAGATATTTCTTTTTTGTTTTTGGTTAAGAAAATAGAGATAATTTTTATACACAATCGGTATTATTTTATTTGTAAACATGCATCGTATCATTTGTAAAGATATTTAGGAACTAATAAGGCAAAATAATATCACGGTGTAATTTGATCGATTCTTTAGATAAAAAAAAGATTTTGGTAAAAAAAGAATAGAAGCATTAGAAGACGAATATTCTAAGGATGACATGTAATAATTATGACACGATGATGCAATCCACGAGTAACACCGTTTGATACACGAACCAAAGCATAAGCATATCTTTTCTTTCTCTCTCTAAATAATCTTAAATTAGGATATTGTAGATTATACTCTCTCTCTCTCTATCCTTCCTTTATTTACTCTCTCTCTCTTTTTCTTATTGCATTTTTTTCTCACTCGGTAATTATAATCATCAATTATTTATTTATTACTCTATTATTTAATATTAAAAAAAAAGAAACAAAGAAAGAAAAAAACAGTAATTGTTGTAAGAGAAGAATCATCATTCATCATCATCATCCTCAGAACTCTCACCCACCCATTTCAATTCAGGATCTCTTTTCCTCTGGTAATGATTTTTTCTTCTAACATCAATTTCAATTCTTTCATGTTTATGTTCTTCTTTTGTGTTTTACTATGATGTTTTTTTATTTGACAAAGTTCGGTTTTTTAGGAGGTGGTTACAAAGATGTTTAAAAATTCGATTTTTTTTTTGTTATGAAGTTCTTGCATCGTTTTTATCGGTGTTTTGTTGGAGGATCGTGTTAACCCATTATGTTTCATGCACAATTTTGCTTTTATTTTTCCTTATAATTTTTTAATCCCTACCCTTTTGTTTGAATTATGTATAATTGATTGAAGCTGTGTCTTTGATTCTTTCTCTTCTAATTTTTAAGTTCAATTTACTTTTTATTTTTGTTTGGATTTGGTTTATTATACTTTCAAGGAAGGTTAGGAATGGTTTATTGGGTATTGTAAAGCTTTATTTTTTTGATGATCTTGGAGATGTTTAATTGTTTATTGTTATTGATTTTAACCTGACTATTGTTGTGCTTATGTATTATGTTAGCTTTTGTTTTAGTTTCTCTCTTTGGTATGGTGATGCGAAATAAGGGGAGAGGAAAATATTTCAATTGAGACATCTTGCTCATCTTATACAGAATAGAGATTTTGATGTTCGTAAGGCCTAGCTCAACTGGAAATGCCGATATTGCTAGGCTGGACATCTTCACCCGAGACATTGCAGTTTGTGTGTGTGTGTGAGTTTTAGTTGGTGTTTGCCACTTCGTCTACAAACCAATAAAAAAGAGTAGAGATTTTGATTATTAGTCATTTAGCTTCTTGGCATTGTGTCAATGCCTGTTAACCAATTTCGGCACAAGATAATTGGTTCAGTTTTATGAACTTAGTTGGTTTTGTTGATACTTGATAAGTATATATATATATATATATATTTTTTCTTTCTTTCTCTCCGTGTGGTCGTTCTACATTTGTTGTGTACCCTTCTGAGCTCCTACTGATTTCCTTGCAGTAAGATTATGTGTTGTCAAAACCATTGCTGTGTACCCAGTAAGATTATGTGTTGCCTAGGGATTTTAAGACTAGGTGTGATGTTTATTTTCGGAGGTTCAATCCCTCATGATGCAACCTTTTCCCCTTTTATAGTGCTTGGGCCTTCTATATAACCTCCTAAGAGAACTACATTCTTCTTTTGCTTTGACCGTATATCTCATAGCTTTGTGGCTACTAGCACCACATCGTATTTAACTTAGTGTATCGATAATCCAATAGCTGGCAAATGAATTTAAAGTTGGAGATTTGTTTTTTGAAATTAGTTTCCTCTTATCATGGTGGAAAACTAGACATGCAAAAGTGTGTGTGTGTGGGTGGGGGGGGGGT
>Ga0228710_1008821_pt1 | contig 14297 bp, 8 predicted proteins | sample MedpolnodulmetaG_FD_177995 | JGI IMG/M metagenome (GOLD analysis project Ga0228710, IMG submission 177995) | Root nodule microbial communities from Medicago polymorpha collected in Santa Monica, California, United States - pink nodules | ecosystem: Host-associated > Plants > Roots > Nodule...
AACTTCACCATTGCACACAACTCAAACTTGTTTACTAACTAGTTCAAAGTTTTAAATAAAATATTCAATTCAACCCATTGATGAATGAATGAATAAACTATTATTACCTTGTTCTAGTGGGTGTGAGTTGAAAAACAGCTGAATCCAACCTCATTGAAGAATTCATTTTTTTTGTCACAAAAAATGACCCAACAAAGCCAAGACTAATAATCCACCAATAGAGTTCAGAATCAGATTAACAATCCAAAAGGGTCATCAAAAATCAAAAGAACAAGCCAAAATAGGTTCAATGAAAGAAAAAGATAGTATTTTTATATGTAGAAACAAAAAAGGAAGAAAAGGGGTTAAGTAGAAAATGTGTAAGAGAAAAAAGGATCCAAAGATTGTGTTATTGTATTTTGTTCTTGTTGTCTTTGGATACCAACTCCAACCAAAACCAGTGTGAGAGTGACAAATAATAATAATTTCATCAATTTAGAGAGAATAACAGTTGAGGGTAAAAATGGAAAAACATTTAAAATGACAAACAATTGGAGGTGCCAAGGTTAGACAGTGACATGGTCAAGACAAACAGAGATCTGTGTTTTGTGGCTTCAAGGTTGTTTTTTAAATTACTATTTTACCCTTCTTTCATCTTTTTGAGGGTTCTTTTCTTATCTGTCTCCCTTTATTCTCTGTTTGGTAACCTCTTTGTTTAACCTTTGTGTTTTATTATTAAAGATTAATCACTTTTTCTTAAAATTGCTTTTGGTTTAAATATGGAATGTAGGTGATGAAAAATAAAAGTAAAAAGTAATAGCATGTGACTTTATATTAAAGAAGTTGTCTTAAATAATCATTTTAATTAATAAGATGATTCTTTTTGAGTGTTTATTAGATATTACTATTCAAAAAATTCTAAATAAGTATACGTGAGAATCATCTAAGTACTCAAAATTAGATCTATCTGTTCTGGAGGCTCTTACTTTGACCATATTTTTGAACTAATATATATATGCAAATATTATAATGTAAGATGTTTTTTAATTTGTCTTGATAAATATTTTTAAAATATTAAATTTCTATAATTTTTTATTTTTGATAATTAAATATATTAATAGTCAAAATTGACCATAACATATATGATAGGGTTAACTGCAACGTGTATTTTTAAACGGGTCAAATATTTATTTTTTTACAATAGGCTATTTGGGAATTGGGTAGTTTCCAATTTTATTATTAGTGGAGTAATTAATTTACTAATAGTTCCCTAAAAAAAATTAATTTACTAATAGTAGTCATTCTAAATTCTAATGACTAATTTGTGAGTTCTTTCAAAGAGTTACTACTAATTATTAGGGACCGGGACCATTTGGACCATTTTGTGTGACTCGGGAAATTTAACAAAAAATTCGATGACTTTTTTGTATTCTATCACATTAATGTGTAGAAGATCATGTGCAAGATCTTTAGGAATATAACAGAAGATCATGTGCAAGATACACAAACATAGCGGTGGATGTATTTTTGGGAGGCTTTCTTTTTTAACACATTCTTGGAAGCTTTATAGTACCATCCCTCAAGCTTTTATTTTTACTAGTTTGTACGCCTGTGCGATGCACGGCAAAATTAATATAGGTAATTTTATCTTTCTTTTTTTAGAAGAGGTAACTTTTGTCGGTGTTCATTATTTTTTTTAGCAACTCATACCTCAAAGTGTGATTTTTACTTTTTAGTTATATTTTTGTTAAAAGACACCTTCATAAAAATTAGTTGGTTCTTTTAGTAAATGTTCATAGAATAACTTGCTAAAAAATACCTTCATAAAATACGTCTTCTAGCAAAAATCTGTATATTTAATGTAGCATGTTTTATCTCTTTTACTGACCTTTTTTTTCTTCTAAAATTATCCTCAACTTGTAATACAAATAGCGCATATAATAGATAAACAAGAGTAAATTCAAATATTAAAATAATTCAATAATAAATTTAAATATTAAAATAAAAGTGTAACAAACACGAAAGGAGTATATACATGTTTAGTTTTTTTTCCTTTTATCATTTAAAAAATGTAATAAACTAGATGAGTATATCTATACATATTTTTTAAAATAACCTATATGTTCATCATACCTCTCCAGTTTTGCATCTTTAGTACGGTAAAATTGTTAAGTCAAAATTGAAACAATCATTGTGGATACAAACTCATATCTTATTACTTGACAACAATTTAACGCAGTTGCTAAATTATCCACCACTGATCCTTAAAATAAATGACATTTATTTAAAGTATTGACGTCTCCCAACAAATATTTTTTATACACATCAGTCACTCTTTACCAAATAGTTAAGGGGTCCAAAAATCTATCACTTGTGCCACACTTGGTGTATATATATATCTTGTTGGCTTTACTAGTGTATACTTGTGTCAAGCATGGGATGTTTTAAATTTTTGTATCGGAATTTTTCTTAGCAATGATATGGGAAAATTGTAATATGGACATAAAAAAATCTAAAGATTAGGGATAATGGTAAGTCAATTCAACTCCAACATAGTCTGAAATTCGACCTGATAGTTAACTCATTGAATTCGATTTATGAACCAAATAAAAGAGTATTTTGAGAAAATTCTCAATCCCAGTAGTAGAATTTTGTCTCAGTTATATATACTTTATTTGAGGTGTTTTTGTATTTTTGTTATGAGATGTTTGTAGGTGTAGTTGAATATACTTTAAAAGTTTTTTATATTTATGCAGGTTTGAACTTTGTATTTATGTCTATCATTTAAAAACGGTATGTTTGTTATAGCTTTTATTTTAATTTGATATCTGTCCTTTTGAAATTAAAATATAAGATCAAATATCTGAAGTTGTTGACTTTTTTTTAATAAAAAAATGACTTTTAAATTATGTGGTTCAAGATAAGGAGTTGAATCTAATAAGGTGAAGTAAGTTGTTCGTGAAATTTAAATGAGCCAAACTCGAACTAAAACATAGGCTTATATCAAACTCCAGTCGAATTTCAAGTTGAATAAATTATTATCGAGTCGAGTTCAGACAAACACAACTCAATTAATTTCCAACGCTACCAAAGATGCTTATCAATTTTACTAAAAAAATGTGATTTTTATAATATACAAAGGAGAAGAATCGCATTATTTATTAAAATTTACTTAATAATGTGGTAAAGGTCAACCTTTAAACTATTTTTTGATATCCATATTAGTTAAATGCTCCCAATAATATTAAATTATATACTAGTATTTACCTAAAACTTTTTTTTATTTTCGATTAGTAATCGTAGAAAATATGAACTTATTAAAAAAAATAACCATCCCCTAAGAAAAATCATGTCATACTGAAAATTTTGAATAGATAATATATATCTACAATATTCACTTAAATTAGAACACATATTTGTCTATGCTTACTCAATTTTTTTTTTGTTTGAAGAAACACAATTTTTTTTAATTCTCTTCAAAAATGGTTGTAAAATGATCATTAATTGTGTTTAATTAATAATTTACAAAAATCGATATCCAATCAAATAATATAGTTCAACAACCATTTCTACTAAAATTTAAAACAATACAATAAACTATAGTGTAATAGCTCGGTGGTAAAAGCTTAGGCTTGTAGCATCCAAGTATCGAGTTTAAACATCATTGAAGACAGTTGTAAAATGGTTGACAGTGCCACTTGAATTAATAAAAAAAATCATCTTTCCTAATTTTTTTCTTTAAAAAAACTACAACATTATAATTTCCTTCTCCCCTTTTCAAAAACAATAATAATTTTCTCTTCCAATTAACACTTACGAATAAGCATGAAGTTTTCAACTCTCAATTAATCACTTAAACATAATTTTTTTAGACAAATAACAATCAAAACACAATATATGATTTAATTCAATTCATGCATAGACATAATTGACAACAACCAATATCACATCTTGATACACTAATAATCTAGAAGAACAAATTCCTATAAAGAAAATCTCTAGAGCTTTAGCTCCAAATCTAATGATGTGTCATCAATGATGTTAATGAAGACATTTTTGTCGATTAGTTTATCCAACATGTTGATATATGGCTTAGTTCCATCGATCGGAGAGACTTCCATACCCCCAGCCCCTTGTTGGTGTATTGATGGTGGAGCTGAAAATGAAGCCACGCCAACAACATTAGATTGTTGTTGTGGTTGTTGAAATAACATGCTTTTAACGAAGGTTTTGTTTTAGGGTTTAGGAATTTTGGCATGGGAAAATTGGGTGGCAAATGGTTGGGAATTGATTCGGCCTGAGAATTGGTATAGTTTAATCTTGCAATAGCAAGATTTTCTCGAGCCATATGAGACTCAAGATGACTTATGAGTGATTGGAAGTTTGTACAATCATGATTGCACAATCCACATACAAAATTATTGATATTGCTACTCATGTTGATTGATGATGGTTTTGGAATAAACTACTCGAGTGAATTAAGACATCGGAGAATGAAGGCTTTTATAGAGATAGAGAGTTATACTATTTATTGTCTCTTTCACTTTTCTCTCATCCTCCCTTATAACCTCTCTCTCTCCATTAAAATTATAATCAATTGAGAGATATGATTGAGAAAGAGATGGAGAGTTGGGAGATTTCAGAGAAAAATGAAGGAGAAGGTATAATTTATTTTTGGCCAAATACTTCTTCGGGTCCTTTAAGTTTCATGTTTGTTTCAGATAGATCCTTTAAGTTTCTAGCCTTCAGATAGGTCTTTAAGTTTCGAATTTGTTTCGGATAGGTCCTTTAAGTTTATAAGGTTTCAGATAGGTCATTTAAGTTTAGAGTTTGTTTCTGATAGGTCCTTTCTATCAACCTCTGTTAAGCCAAAGTTAAAAGACCTATCTGAAACAAACTCGAAACTTAAAGGACCTATCTGAAACCTTATAAACGTAAAGGACCTAACAAACTTAAGCAACGATTGAATTAATAGGGGTAATACAGTAAAATTAATCATTGAAGTTAGGTTAAATCTAGGACAATATTTTACGTTCGGGTTAACTTTAAGGAATAAGAGATGAAGAAATGGACCTTCATCACCACAAATCCACTCAATCATTGAAAATGAAGAGGATATGTTCTTAAACAGCAAATGACACATTCATCGTTTCATATAATATTGTTATGCTTTTGCCTTGTTGCTTACCTTTCTCTCATTAGTTTCTTATGGGAATATTTATATTTTTTATAATGATGTCTTTTTATATATGAAACTGTCTAAGCATTATAATATAATAATATAATATGATATGATAGTTAGATATGCACGGATAGCCCTACCATGCATACACAGGAAACCTCAATCCGACAAACTTATGCAAGCTTGACAAAACCACACATATCTAGAGAAAATTGGTAACTCATTTAGTTTTTTTCCTATGTTACACTCTCTTGTTTTATAAGCAAAATTAACTGATTGTTTAAGGTGAATTTTAGTTAACTATGAAGTGTGTCAAATCAGCCGACTATAAATAAATGTTTAATCAATGTCATCATAGGATTTTGAATGACTTAATTAGTTAATTAAACGACTTTATACGCAAGTGTGTGTGGATTTTTATAAAGTTCTTGGTGAGTTTGATTATGAATTTTTAAGAACAAACAAAGAAATGAAAATGAAGGTAAAATTGCAAGAAAATTATTGAATTGTAAGAAGGTGCGACAAAACATAAAACTGTTGGAAATTAAAAACTTTAAATCGTGTGGTGAGCTCAACTTAATTTATAGGAACAATGTATTGAAATATATAGGGGTCGGAGTTTGAACTCCAAATACAATATTTATTCATCTTTAAGAGGTGAATTTCTAACCCTTGATGGAGAAAAAAAAACTTTTTTTTATTGATGGGAGGGCCGAAGTCCAAAAAAAGAGAAATTACATCTTCATCAAACGTGGGGGGTAGAAATCTCTACTTAACCAGTAGCTAATAAATAACTAATTTGAGTCGGACAAGACTCATCATAAAACATCATTCCATGCCCCATTCTACACCCAATATTAGCTATAATTTTTTTAAAAAAAACAAGCAAATTAATGCTTAAAAGTTTAAAGACTAAAAAGTAAATTGCTAGAAAGTAAAGTGTGAAATCATGGTATTTTCAATGGCTATACATGTTCCACACATACCAAATAAAGGGCTAAACTTTAATTTTAGGCCTCCAAATTTTGACTCAAAGTAAAGGACTTACAGCAAAATACTTGTTGAGTAAATAAGCGTTCTTGATATTATATGTGTGTACATCCATATATGTGTTATCAAATTTACAAAACTGAGGGACATCATTGTACATAGTGCTAAACTGATCGATTTTTTTTATATATCATCGCTAAATGACTAAACATGTATATGACATGTTCTAGCATTATATTATATAGTATATATATACAACAATACAATCCTTAATTTAAAACCATAGTGAATATTGTCGATCATATCTCTTTTTAGTAACCTTCCTCCCAACATCAGAGATGCATCTAAATTCAATCTTTTCACGATCATTACCACCAATAATCTTTGAACACATTTCACTAACAAATCCTTTTGATTTTCCCATTTCTCCATCCTTATCATCATCAGAATCAATCAAAATCTCTTCAATTGCTGGACCATCCCAAAGGTGCTTTTCATCCACATTATTCTTTTGTGGCATATTATTATTAGGAGTGCCTGAGGAAGAAAATGAACAAAATGATGACGATCCTGGTGATGCTAACTGATCAGAAGATAGTGAGCTAGGTGATGTTGTTCTTGATGATGGAGAGCTTAATGAACCTCCAAAACCTTGTATTTCAGTTGTTATTTTTAGTGCCTTCAAACGTGCCTCTTTTAGACCTTCTCCACCTTGTAAAAGTCTTAGTATTTCGTTTGATAGTTTTTGCATTCTACACCCCCAATTAAATCTGAAATCAATAATTAACAGGTTGATTTATGATGTCTATTATTTAAGAATGAACATTCAAACCAAAATTATGAATTGATAACAAAACTAAATTATATAGAAACACCGTTGCATTGGTCTGACTAGAACTATTAATATTACGTAAATAACGTCGAGTTTGAGTATTGTAAATAGAAAAAAAATGTGATTGAAAGAGAAAATCTAATTAAAGATGGTCAATTACATTTCTCAACAAAAATAAACGTGAAAACTCACCCATATTCTTATTCAAGTTAGATTTATTTTAGAAGATACACAAACATATTTTTCAACAAGCCTAGCACTTCGACACTTCTATAATTTGCTTTTTCCATTTCTCAATTTTTAACTGATGTTGTAAGTTAAACTCAATGAACAAACAAATTATGGTACCATATATTAACTAGGTTAAAATGTTAATTACCCTCTTTCATCAATATGAGTGAAATTTCCTAGTTCTTCAATAATTTCCGCATCACATTGAAATTCTTGAGCAAAATCTATAGGACCATGGGTGAGCATGAATTCTAGAAGAACTAGTGCTTTGTAAGATTGCCTCCATTGTTCCCAATCAACATTGTACAACCTGCACTTTCAATCATAAAATATTGTAAATTTGAAATAATTTTTTTTATGATTTTTAATATATAATATATCATTTCTTCAACAGCCAAAAAAACAATTAATATGCATGCTTATATACCTTCTATGAAGAACATCAACAATCCTCCAATATTCATCAATATTGAAAGATGCCTCAGCAATTTTAGTCATTGTTTTGGCATCAGGGCTGCAATCATCCTTATTTGTTGCTTCCTCAGCTAACCTAATTAATAATAAATTATTATTATAACATGTTAATGCCCCTTAATCATAATTATTATTAACAAATTAAGAGTCACTTTTATTTACCAGAAATTTAGATGAGCAAAATCTATAAATTATTAGCACATTTTATATATGCAATAACATTCACCCTTAAATTTCTTAAACAAAGCATTGTGTCATAAGTGCATAAAAAACACGTGTAAAATATACACATACTTACAATTCAGCTCCTGTAACATCTGTAAATGTCATCCTAGCAGATTTGTACTTTTCTTGTAGAAAATTTGTTGTCTGCTTTTTAATTTGATCTAGGAGTAGGCTACCCATTTCAACTATATCAAATCAAACTTTCAATTGGTTGATTATGAATATTGTTATCTTAATGTATGAATTGTATTTCTTTACAAAATAGTTGCTACAATAAGATAAGCTAAACAATCAACAAAAATGATGATTCAATGGAAAATGGTGAAAAGAGGATAAACCATGGAAGTGTGTTAATTGAAGCCTATAAGAATGCATTTATGGATGGCCAAAATTATAGCTCAGATAATGTAGGAACAGTGTTCATTGATGACTGGAAAACAAAGGAAACAAGAAAGAGAGAGAGAGAGGGATTGGACCAATATTAGAAAGTTGACCAAATATAATAATATATTGTATGAATTTTAGTCTAGCCATAATTTTCATACAATATTGGCTATACTGAAAACTAGGATCTTCACACAATACCAACCATATAGATTCACATTGCTATCCTCTTAAAATTCATATTGTTAATTTAAATTCTTCTTATATCCTTTCTTCCTTGGGTTATTAACTTCTTCCCATGGTTCTTGGGACAACTTCAATAGCCTTCAATTTCTTGAATACCCATATTCAAGTGTATTGGATCAATCCTCTAAAAAAAATTGCATTGGATCAATAGAAATATACACATGTATCTAATTTATCATGTGCTCAATATTTTGGTCATTGCTGTTTTATTTTAGTCCATAAAATATTTGTTAATTTGTTTATTTTTAATAGGGTTTTTCTATCATGTGCAAATTCGCACATGTTAAGAAGTTTAAATAGTAATTTTGTATTGAAATTTTTAAATTTTATATTAAATATATAACTTTTTAATAAATGATGTTGCTTTTAAAAAAAAAGTTATTACTTTTAGATTCTTTAACATGTGCAATATTGTATATGTTAGACAAACCCTTTTTAATAAGCAAGTATTTTATTGACTTAAATAAAATAAGAATGAGCAAAAGTAAAGAAAGTTATATATTTGCAAGAATTAAAATCAAAACAAAACTACAGAGACTAAAAGTAAAAAACTAGAGACCAAAAATATATTTATATCTTATTAAGTTAATTTTTTAAGAAATATTATTAAATTAAATATAATTTAGTTGAATAAATATGATTTAATAATTACTTAGGTCGAATATTATTTAATCAAATCAACATTTTGTGTTTAATTTGATATATTTTAGATTAAAAAAAAGTGAATCATTAATTATTGAATGATTTAGAGTTTGACACATGAGATCCGGGGTAAAACATTCCATTTTTTTAAGAGGACTAAAAATAAAATTTGATATATTTATAGGGACTAAAAATTTATTTAACCTTGTTTTTTATGGTACAAATTTTTATACATATTTCTATCTTTATCTTGTTAATGAAATTTTTCCTTTAACTTTTTATTATATAAAAAAACACCTTTAATTGTATACATAATAAGTTATTTTTCATTATATATTTTATAATATTATAAAAGATGATAAAAATATACCTGTTAATTTTTAAAACAAAGTATCCTCCAATCACGACTACGGAAACTATTGATGATTCACATTCATGTGTTTTCCTGTCATTTTGCAGTTGTTTGAGTCAATTTTAGGAATGTTTTGGTTAAGTTTTGCAAGAAGTTGAAGAAATTGTCATTGTACTGAGATTATGCATTAAAGACTTTTGAACCAGAACAAATTCACCCTAACTAACACAACTATGCAGTCATGCTATGTTTTTTTTTACAAGATGTATCAAATGATTCTTAGGGCATAATCAGTATGGAGGCTATGGTGATGAGAAATGGAACTAATATTGAAGAAAAAGATGGACCAAGCTGGTGGCAGAGCCAAAAAAAAAAGTTCAAGTGGACTCTCCAAAATAAACTATAATATATAAACATGGGCGGATTTACCGCCTGGCGAGCTTGGGCATACGTCTGGGCTCAACCCGTATTTTCTTTGTATCGCTACAAGAAATTTAACTTGTAGTGACAGACAAAATCCGTCACTATAGAGCAAATTTTCATAGTTAAATATGTATGTTATTGCCAGATGGTTTTCCCTGCATGTTTTTCACCTTTACCTAGGGACAAAACATAGGTAATTCTAAGGAGACCATTTAAAAAACATTATGGACCTCTACCTACGGTTGTGGCTGTCACTAAAATTTGTCATTGTTTTATTTTATTTTTTATATTTTCTATTCTACTATAAATTCTAAAAATGAATAATTCATAAAATTACCACTAAAATTAGTTTAATCAATATAATAAAATATTATAATCAATATCATTGGAATTTGAAATTGATTACTATAATCAATTATTGGAATTTGAAATTGATTACTATATTCAATTTTTAGAATAAATTATTGAAGTGACTTAACTAGAATAATTCTCCATAACAATGAACTATTACACCATTCATCCAAATCAATACTCAATACTCACAAAAATCAAAATTTATATATACTCCATTGCTCATTTAATTTATGGTAACAAAATTTGAATCACTGTTCATAATACCTTATTATTAGACAAAAATGACATAATATCAAGTTACAACTTACAATCACTTCATACCTATAAAAACTTACGATCACTTCTACAATAAGGTATTTTAAATCAGTCTTTAACTTCTAATTTGTGTATCTTCAACAATAACGGGTGCACCAAAGCTATTACCAACATCAATAAAAGTTGAAAGTCCACCAGTTATCAAGTCATGTCAATAAGCTAGTAAAAGAATCTTATAAGCTTGTAAGAAAAGAATTGTTACCAACAAGACCAACGATGTGTGGTTCAATGACTTGATGATATGTTACACCGAGCGGGAGATATTCAAGTCACTTGATGATGTTGATATTATTCGAACATTCACCGCAAAGAGGTCTCGAAAAGGGCATTTACCCCTTAATTTTATTTAGCACACTATTGGCAGGTTATGTTTCATCCCTCTTATTTTAAATTGTACTTTTATCGATAAAATGGCGAGCCTCTTGTATTTTGATTTATGACTATTTATATATTATGTCACATGTAAATTTGCGGTGAAAATTTTACCTAGGCTCGATTAAATTCTTGGCTCCGCCATTGTATATAAACATAAAATTTATGCTCCAATAAGCATTACATAAAAATTTGATCATAAAAAAATTAAACTAATTCTTTGCACATTTTGAGTGGCTTCAAAGGTAGGACACATGGTAATTTTTAAAAAGTCGTTGATATTTTAGTAATTTCACATGTGCATCGCGCACATAGTTCTAAAAAATCTGGGTTTTTGCATTTTCTTTATAAGGCAACACCCATTTCAAATTAGGCATGGCAGCAAAACTCATACCCGCGGTTACTCGTCTGAACTCATTCCAATTTGATAGATTTTTCTCGTTTTGACTGGGTTTGGGTATGAGTATGGGTTTCCCCCGATATCAAAACACGGGTACCAGACGGGTAACGAGGATATAAGTACCCACTTTGAACCCATACCCAAACTCGTCTCAAATGTAAAAAATTACTTTATTACTCATTGATATTTGCCATGTTATATAATTTCCAATTCATATTTAAAGGAGCAACCAAATTTACTAGTCAAGGAAATGTTAAAATGAAAATATTGTTGAATAATGTATTACAACATTGCCCTCGAAAAATACTTCTTTTTTTATTAAAAAAAAATGATTCATTGCGCGGAAGGGGATGGGACGGGACGGGGATACCCAAACCCAATAGAGACGAACATGAGATTTAATTTCTCGTCCATGTTGAGTGTTTGGGTAGGCTAACAAGTAAGTATATGGGAGTCGTTGATGGGGACGGAGACACGAAAGGTAAAACACATCATCACCCTGACCATTGCAATACCCATGTCAAATCTAAGGGTTGAAATATTGCACAAGTTATGTATAATTTATTAATCATGTTGCTATGTCTATTTTGATTATGAGTATCTAATTTCCTTTACCTAAGTCCTAGATAAACTTCTTTTGAGCTATTTGACCCATATAATCGTTGAGCATCCTTTATGCAATTGCAAACCTAAAATTATTCAGTTATCTTTGTCTTTATTGTCTTTCACATGTTGATAATATATTAATTGATTTTAAGATTTAAATGATTATTAACTCTAATTTTTATATCATGATCTGAGATAATCAAAAACAATTAGCGGCTTTAAAAGTATTGAACTATTTGGTTTGTGATATTAAATCAACGTTTGATCGAAATTTTGATATTTACAAACTCACCTAAGACATTAGAGTGTTCTGAGTAGAGAAAAGAGTTATGAATCAGGACATTGGTCTTAACCATTTTGTTAATTCATCGTAATTATGGCAAAGTAATTGTAATTTATGAATGTGATTATCAAATAAGGAAAAAAAAAGGGTTTCAAAAGACCTAATCATCTTTAATTTATAATTTTAATTAAAGTCTTTCAATTTATGTTATTCAACCTATATGTCAAGCATACCCCTCCAGTTTTGCATTTGTAGTATGATAAAATTGTTAAGTCAAAATTGAAACAATCGATGTGGATACGAACTTATATTTTATTACTTGACAACAATTTAGTACAACTGCTAAATTATACATCACTAATCCTCAAATAAATGACATTTATTTAAGGTGTTGACGTCTTCCAACAAATATTTTTCATACACATCAGTCACTCTTTACCAAATAGTTAAGGGGTCCAAATATCTATCACTTGTATCACACTTGGTATATATATCTTACCATCTTATATTTACTAGTGTGTACTTGTTTCATACACATGATGTTTTTAATTTTTGTATAGGAATTTTTCTTAGCAATAATATGGGGAAATTTGACCTATAGCATTTCCATTTACTCTTGGCCTGTTTCTCTCATCAAAGAACTGGAAAGAGGTATCAGAAATTTCATTTGGAGTAGCGACAAAGACAACAGAAAAATGGTAACAGTGGCCTGGAAGAAGATGTGTAGACCAATGAAACAGGGAGGTTTGAGCTTAAGATCTCTTCAAAGCCTAAACTCAGCCACCAATCTTCATCTCTGTTGGACTTTATTGAAATCTGACAAATCCTGGACAAAGCTTTTGAAAGATAGAGTAATTAGAGGTGGCAGAACCATTCAACATCATATATACTCCTCTATTTGGAGTAGTATCAAAGAAGAGTTCACAACTATCACTGCCAACTCTACTTGGTTGCTTGGAAATGGTGAAAGCATCAATTTCTGGAATGATAGTTGGTGTGGACCTCCCCTTGCTGAGATCTTTAATACTCCTAAACACATTAGCAGAGAATTGTCCTCAAATGTCAATGATTTCATTCTCAATGGCCAATGGAATATTCCTTTACAATTGCAACAAAGATTCCATAATTTAAGACATCTTGTTCAGCAAGTTACCATTCCTATGGAACTCGCCACTGATTCTCTTCAATGGAAACATACACAATCTGGTGATTTAAATCTCAAGGAAGCATATACTTTCAAGCAACCTCAATTTCAAGAATTACATTGGGCTAAAGTTATTTGGACAGCTGATGTTCCTCCCTCTAAATCACTTTTTGTCTGGAGAGTTATGCATGATAAACTTCCAACTGATGAGAATCTTATGTTAAGGGGCGGTAACATTCCCTCAATGTGCAATCAATGTCTAAAACATGTGGAAACCTCTTTCCATATATTTTTCACTTGCCCCTTTGCCATCAATATTTGGTCTTGGTTAGCTTATGCTCTCAATCTTTTCCTAAACTTTACATGCCTGGAAGACATTTGGAAAATTTGTGATATGAATTGGTCCTCTCAGTGTAAAGTTGTTGTTACATCTGCCCTAATCAACCTATTCAACATCATCTGGTTTGTTAGGAATCAGGCACGGTTCTGCAGTAAAAATATTACTTGGAGACATGCGATAACAATGATTACTTCTGCTACTTCGTTAGCAGGAAATGCAACCTCTAAAGCATCCAATAATTCTATGAGGGATTTCACTATACTGAAGATCTTTAATGTTGCCACTCACCAACCTAGAACTCCAATGGTTAAAGAAGTCATCTGGTCTCCCCCACACTTTAACTGGCTAAAGTGCAACATAGATGGCGCATCAAATGGGAATCCAGGCCCTTCTGCTTATTGATAAGTGCTCAAAAGTAACATATTTCATGTGTTAAGCGAGGCATTTTAGTGACTTGTTCTGCAAGTTATCTAAGGAAAAGCTACCAAATTATGTTCTTTTAACCATTTATGCTTTACATGCC
>Ga0228710_1008824_pt1 | contig 14292 bp, 11 predicted proteins | sample MedpolnodulmetaG_FD_177995 | JGI IMG/M metagenome (GOLD analysis project Ga0228710, IMG submission 177995) | Root nodule microbial communities from Medicago polymorpha collected in Santa Monica, California, United States - pink nodules | ecosystem: Host-associated > Plants > Roots > Nodule...
AGATATGCTTCTGATGACCATTGCTTCTGATGACCTTGCTTCTGATGACGTGTCTTCAGGAGCTCTTCTTCAGACTCGTTTCTTCAGACGCAGTTCTTCAGATGCATTCTTCAGACGCATTCTTCCAAATGCTTTTAAGCTTCAAATAAATTCCTTTGCTATTGACTTGTTCAATCAGAATCTCTATTTGAATAGTACTTTGATTATGATCCTGTACACTTGAACAAATGTTTAGCATATCTAATTGATAATTTTTAATACCTTGTTATCATCAAAACTTAAGAGGTGATTTTGCGAAACACCCTTTGTTCCAACAACATGTATATGCAACTACACTCATATGTGATCTAAGTGTATATATAGTCGAGGCCCTAGAATTTATTTACTTGGTTTTGGTTCATTTGTCTCAATTATTTTAAAGTTGTAAAACGAGAGAGGAACTTTGTCAAAAATGATCTTTAAAACCAAATACTTGGCAAATCTTTTGTGGATAGTTTGATATGATTATATGAAGATATGTGAATTATTGCTAGAAGTTGAATATGATGTTTATCATAGTGTGGTTATTGAATTATGTGGAGAAGTTGATATGGTTGGTGAATACATATATGTTGATTGATTGTGATATTTTTGGTGAATACATATATGTTGATTGATTGTGATATTGTTGGTGAATACATATATGTTGATTGATTGTGATATTGTTGGTGAATACATATATGTTAATTGATTGTGATATTGTTGGTGAATGCATATGCAATCACCAACAAAATCACCATCACTCATTACTATCACCAAAATAATGGTGATATGGTGATGATGTGGTGAATTGTTTGTATGAACATATGCATTGTGTCGAGTCATATGTTCATGCGTACATGACTGATGGTGACAGATTTTATATCCAAAATGTAAGACGGGTGTGAAATCTTACATACAATGTTTTTGTTGCATCGAAGGTGACGACCTTGAGGTGATTTGGTACCGCATGCATCTAGAAGAGTCTAGAACATTGCATGCATTTGAATAGTTGATGAGTCGTGTCGTAATTGAATATGTGACTTGGTGAATTTTTGCATTGGTGAAATGTGGTGAATGTTGTGATTATGTGGATTGGTGTATATGTACATTGGTGGATTTTGTTGATGATTGTGAATATTTGAACTAGGCTCTAATTGTGTGTCTTATTTGCTTATGCTTATACCCTTGGTGAATATATTTGATGACAATTATTTTGGTAATAGTAATGAGATGATAATTGTATATGTGTGTGTATATATTCTGCACTGTTTATGTTGATTATGATTGATGTGAAGCTAACCCCCAGTGGTTTTGACCGCCTACCTGTTTGTATGAATGGGTAGACGGAGTGCATGAGTAGTTTTGCTTGGTGAGTACTTGGATAGTGGGAGCTATCTCCGTTATCGGTCTTGGAGTCTTAGAGTAGGCTCTGATTAGGTGTCAGTCTTTATGATGTTCTGGATTTATTTATGTTATTGAGATTTTGCCCATTTGTCGGGATTTGGAGATTTTATATATGATGATGTATCTTGATCTTATGACATGTATATTTTGGAGATGTACGACTTATATCTGCTGCGACTGTTGATGAATCTTATATATGCATGTTGTTCGAATTTTGATGTGAAGACGTAGCGTCTATTTCTTGAATATTTATGTTATTCGCATGTATTATCGCTTTAATAGAAATAGGGTGTTACATTTCCATGCAACATAAGCTTCTTTTTGTAGATTCCATTGCTCTCATTTGTTCTTCAGAACCTATGCTTTTAATGAGACATTTCAAATTTTTGTCTATGATCCTGCACACTTGAACAAATATTAGCATATCCAATTGACATATTTTAATACCTTGTTATCATCAAAACTCAAAGGATAATGTTAAACACATTTGAGATCCAACATGTATTATTTTTGACCAATAATAAGAAGTGAGAAAAAAAAGTTGTCATAATAGATATTTTTTTCGAAAAATAATTGTCATAAAAAAGTTGTAAAATATTTTGACTCATAATTTAGATAGAGATGTGTTATTTGAACAACTATTTGATTTACAACTTTTGGGACAACGATCATTTTACAAAGAAAAAGATGTATTGACACAAAAACCAAAGCAATAAAGAGAGAAAGTAAAAACATAATATGAATATGAAAAAGAAAGTTGTCACAAAAATTGTTAAAAAGTGGTTGTACAAATATCACTTCTCATTTAGATAATCTTGAAATAAATAAATTCGTTGATAATATTGACAAAAAAAAATCAGCAGATATTATATATCAATAAAAGTTTTACACAAACAATCTTTCTCTAAAATATGAATCATTCATCTGTTCAATGCTTAATCATGAATTCAATAAATTAAGATTATCATGATAAATTAAGATTACCATGAATTCAATTAATTAAGATTATCATTCATCTGTTCAATGCTTAATCATGAATTCAATAAATAAAATCAGCAGATAATATATATTAATAAAAGTTGATAATCATGAATTCAATAAATTAAGATTTTGAATAAATACGGTGGGTCTAATTCAATTGCATAGTTGCTGGTGATCTAACGTGAAAATCTCCCCAACTACTCTCATGATCTAACAACTTCTTGTTCTTGTATGAGTATATCAATGCTTAACGTGAACAACAATTAAAAGATGACAAAATAAAATAATTAATTTGAGTATTGAGTTTTTAATTGAACATGTCAAAGTCGTAAAAAAAAGAAAAGAAATACACATGTCCGATGTGTGACCCCACATTGTTGTTTCTCAATTAAACACTGTAGCTCAGTTGGTAGATATTATGAACGTCATGTGCAGGGGTCGGGGTTCGAATCTCGATTCACCACTTCTCCACACATAAGGTATATGAATCTAACCACTAAACTATCTGACAAAAAAAAAATGAAAATTAAGCGGACAAGTACAGCAACATATTTGTAACTACAGCGGCGTATATTTAATATTTCAAAAAAAAAAAGCTCACTTGCTCTAAATAAATGTGTTATTTCCATTGACGGAAAATCTCTATATAAATTGTTATAACTTGTGCGTCTTCTCAACACATTAAGGGATCTTGTTTAAGGCTTAACAAAAGCCAACATTACATAAACTATGAGTATCTTTCGAGTGATATCCACAAGTACAATCAAGGCACCAAATGTGGATGACTCAACTAATCGTAAAATTCATTTAACTCCATGGGATCTCCGGTTCCTCTCATTTGGAACCAACCAAAAGGGGTTTCTTTATCATCATCCTTCTTTAGTAAACACTTCAAACAAAATCCAACACTTTAAAAACTCTCTTTCTTCTGTCCTTGCATTTTTTCCACCCTTTACAGGTCGTCTTGAAATTACAGAACACGAAGATAACACTATCTCGTGCTCCCTCGCATGCAACAATGCCAGTGCACTCTTTGTTCATGCTAAAGCAGACAACACATGTGTCGCCGACATCCTTGATTCCACCTACCTTATTCCTGGTTTCCACTCCTTCTTTCCACTAAATGGAGTTATGAACTTTGAAGGTACATCGCATCCATTGCTTGCATTCCAAGTAACGGAATTAGTTGACGGTACTTTTATTAGTTGGACAATGAACCATGTTGTCCTTGATGGTGTGCCCAATATGCATTTCTTGAAATCATTGGCTGAGATTTCAAGTGGTTCTTGTCATCAAATATCTGTACCCCCAATATTGGAACGTTGGTTTCCAAATGGAATTCAACGCCCCATACGGTTTCCTTTCACAATAAAGTCTCCACAAAAGAACCATTATGATGGAGAAAAACTCATCCCTGCTGAGAGAATATTCCATTTCTCAAAAGAGAATATTGCGAAACTCAAATTAAAAGCCAATGTAGAAGCTGGTACCAACAAAATATCTTCCATGCAAGCACTTTCCACTCATCTTTGGCGATCCGTGATCCGTGCCAAACAACTTGACCAACAAGAAGAAGTAAAATTCATGATATGTATAAGTGTTAGATCAAGGGTGGTTCCACCGTTGCCGGATGGATATTTTGGAAATGCTATGGTAATTTGTGGAGCTACAATGAAAGTTGGAGAGCTATTAGGAGAAAGTGGGCTTGGTAAAGGTGCTTTAGAGATGTGTAAGATGATTGCTTTGCACTCTGATGAAAAGTTGAAGAATCAATATGAATCTTGGACAAGAACGCCAAGCTTTGTAAAGGGTGATAGTGTGTCAAATAATACCTCATTAGTCATCGCTGGTTCCTTTTGTAGATGCTTACGAGTTGTAGAGTTGTACGTTATAAAGAATGTGTTGCTCAGGTAAGGGAACTTTCTCGAAACAACAGTTACTTAAATGTATGGATGGTTTATGTGCTATTGTGACTATTGTGAATATGATATGTTGAGTCAATGTGTTTGCCTGGTGTGAGATTTGTATGCCATCAATGTGATTATGATAAGTTGATGTGCATCGTTTTAATATGATGTATGAATAAATATATGAAATGTCTGTTGATTTGCGAAATGTTGTTTCATATGAATTGAAAGAAAATATGTGAACTACTAGTTGAGGCATGTTAAAAATATGTGAACTGCCAGTTGAGATATTTTTATTATAGATCCAGTCAGGGCCATTCCTGAGTAACTAGAGACTCGACACTAATGTAAAAATAGACCCTTAATAAAATAAAAACATAATTTTTTTTTAAAAGAGCAAATTATAAATTTAAATTGAAAATAAGATCCGTAAAGATAAAAAAAAAGTCATTATTGTAACTAGCACATAAAAAACCAATATTCTAATCAATAATATAAAAATACAACTTCAAATGAATATCTTTATGAATTTTCTAGGTTGTTATTTTCCTTAATTTGTACAATGGCAAAAATAAAAGGTTTATAATGTTTTTTTAGAGAATAATTATAATGTTTGTTCTTTTAAATAAAAAATTATGACATTTGTTGTTAATGTTTTAAAATTATATTGTGCTTTCATTTCTAAATATACAATCCATAATAAATTATGTCCAAGTCAAAAAGGCCTCTCATACTAAAAATAAAAATTAATTAAAGAATTGAGTTGAGGGTGTTGACCCCAGGACCAAGTCAATACCAACTCGCATTGCTACCACTAGGCCACTTCAGTTTTACTGATAAGTTTTTCAAGCCATTTGTATATATAAATATTTTAGAATTCAGCTCTTTACCCAAACCGTTTCACTCACTCCCAAAGTAAATGTCCAAAATGCCCTTACGTGAGTTAAGTCACGCTGGGTACTACTTTTGTTCAAAACCCAGCAGGCAACCACACAGCTCCATTTTTTCTTTCTGTCCACCTCCAAAAACCCAAAAAGTGCGAATTTTTGGGTCAAAATCTTCATTCCAAATCATTGCAAATCGTCAGGAAACAAGTTTCTACGCTCATCATGCATCAAAGAACAAGTAATGTACCGTCAAAACTCTTTCATTTTTGTTGGTAGTTTCGTTTTTCATTTCAGTAGGTGTAGGCCTCATCGTGAGTTAACTCACGCTAGCTGTAAGGGCTGCATGAGTTAACTCACGCTACTGTGATGTCCAGATTTTGAAATTTTGCACCACTTTTTTTACTTGCTTTGCTTGCCACACAAGTTATTTATTTATTTTTTTTCTTTCTTATTTTTTTATTGAATAGACATTGAGTAAGATGGTTGAAAATGTGGGGAAGGATGGCGTTGAACCTAAACCGCCAAAAGCAAACCTTCCGGCGAAGCTTTCGGCGTAGGCATAGGTTCCGGCGTAGCATCCGGCGATGTCAAACCAACCAAACAAGTGGAATTTAAAGTGAAAATTCCTTTTCAAGCTCACATAGTTCACAACGAAGCAAAACCGGTACCTACCGGTAACTTTGAAGAGAAGCCTAAACCGGTACCTACCGGTGTTCGTGTTATTGAAGTAAACACCGGGTCATTTTTTACAACAATTGAAAGATGGAGAGATCGTGAAGAATTACTTGGTTGGGTTCGTCGACAAGCGGCAAGGGCCGAATTTACTATTTCTATAGATAAATCTAGTACAATATCGCCATACATGACGATGCAATGTGGGAGGAGTGGTGAATACAAGTCACCTAAGATGAGGAAGAAACTGAAGCTTGAAGGCACGGGCACAAGGAAATGTAATTGTCCGTTTAGGTTGAAATGCTTCTTTGATAAAAAGAAAACACAAGATTCGTGGATTGCAATGCTTTGTGGAATTCACAACCATGACTTGGCGCCAAAGTTATCCGGCCACCTTCTTGCAGGTTGACTAAAAGCGAAGGAGAAGCAAAAAGTTATCGACATGACAAAGAGCTTGGCAAAGCCTAGGAATATTCTCACGGATTTGAAGGAAAGAAACAAAGAAAGTGTGACACTCATCAAGCAAGTGTATAATGTGCGAACTAGATGGCACAAGGGGCAAAGAGAAGACAAGACGGAGTTGCAATACTTGATTACAAAGTTGGCGAAGCATCAATATGTCTATTTCACAAGAGCAAATAGCGAAGAAACCACTCTTGAAGACTTATTCTTTGCTCATCCGGATTCAATTGATATGCTTAACACTTTTCCCACTGTTTTGGTCATGGACTCCACCTACAAAACCAACACCTACCGTATGTCGTTATTTGAGATTGTTGGTGTCACCTCTACCAAAATGACCTATTCGGTTGCGTTTGCCTTTCTTTCCTTTGAAAGAGAGAATAACTTCATTTGGACACTTGAGACGTTGGTTGGTCTTTTGACCTCAAAATGCAACATGCCTAAGGTGATTGTCACCGATAGGGACCCCACTTTGATGAAAGCTGTTGCCGAAGTTCTCCCTAAAACGGACCATGTTCTTTGCTATTTTCATATTGAGAAGAATGTCAAATCTAGGTGCATAACGGATTGTAGAGTCAAAGCCAAACCTTCGAAAGGAAAAGTTGTTGACAAAGATGCGAAGGAAGTGGATGATGAAAAGCATTGTGAGCTTGTTAAGAAAATAGTGAGGGCTTGGAGAGATGTGGTTAACTCTCCTACGGAGGATTCATTTGCAATTGCATGGTTGATATTCAAAGATGAGGTATGCGAACTGTTTCCATTGTTTGTTAAATATGTTGAGGAATCCGTTTTGCCCCTTAAGAAGCATTTTAGGAGGGCATGGACAAATAAATACTTGCATCTAGGGTGTAGAACCACCAACATTGTTGAATCGGCTCATGCACAATTGAAAAGATACTTGAGGAGTAGTGTGGGAGATTTGGCATCATGTTGGATGAAATTGACAAAATGTTGAAAAACCAATTCGGTGAGATACAAGGGAGTTTTGGGAGGAGCATAACCGTCATGGTGCACAAATACAGGAAAAACAAATTATTCTCAGAGTTGGAGGGGTATGTCTCTAAGGCCGCTTTGGGTTTCATCTATGAAGAATTTGAAAGCTCTAGGAGATTCGACTTTGCTAAAGAAGATTGTGGTTGTGTGCAATGACTACGTTCGGGTTGCCTTATGCTTGTATTCTTGCCGAGAAGAGAAAGAAAAAATTGCCTATTCTTTTGGATGAAATACGCCCTCATTGGCGAAGGTTATGTGTAATTGGAGAAGAGGTTGATGCCAATTTTTCCATTATGGAGGAATGGAACGCCATTCAAGAATGTGTCAAGAGGGCCCCTTACAAGATGAAACTCTTCATCAAATACAAGTTGCGTGAACTAGGATTTCAGGAGGAGACAATGTTAAAGCCGCCTTCGATGAGCTTATGTCTAAGGAGCCGATGCCACCAAAGAAACCAACAAATGAGCACAATCCTATTACTTGTGACACTCCAACTCCGGAAAAACCAAAGTAAGATTTCAAAGTCATGGATGAAGACGAAGATTATGCACTATCACTAGTCTAGTTAGATAGGTTATGACACTTTTGGGTCGGTCGGTGTTCGTCCTATTTTTTGGTGGTATTACACCCCGACATATTTTTTGGTGGCCGATTGTGTAATTTGGATATTTATGGCCAATATGTAACTAATATTATATTATATAAATATATGAAATGAATTAGTTTTTGGATCATTTACGTGTCATTAAATGTGTTTAAGTGATTACGGATCATTACCGGTGAATTTGTGAAATTTGGACCGTTTGGATCATTATGTGTGATTACGTGATTGTGAGAAAATTGATGTTTTGTGTAATTTTGTTCGATTATGTCGAACTATTTGATAATCTTGTTAAACTGGCGTAATTCGGTTATGTTATGAATGTGGCGTGATTACGGGTCATTTTAGACTTTTTCTAAGTCTGTTCAGTAACTGGTTGCATTTAATGCAGATTTTGTTGTCTGCTATGAACGTGAGTTAACTCACGCTAGTACAAAGGACAACGCGAGTTAACTCACACTGCAATTTACACTAGTGCATGTTAAGTCACGCAATGTGTGTTAACATACGTAACCATTTGTACTATCGTAAGTTAACATGTGTAGGGATATTTTGGACTTTTAATTTAGGAATGAGGAAAACTGTTTGGGTAAAGAGCAGAATTCCTCAAACATACATAGGCACAAAAACTTTTGTCCTAAGTAACATTTCGTTAGATCAGCTCAGCATTGGTCTAGTCAAACAAGTATAACATTATATCATTTTGAAGAAGATTACCCTACTTTTTTACTGGAAAATATAGGGAGATGAAGCCGTGAAGAATAAATAGATGATACATATGTTTAGCATCACTACATTTGTTCAACCAACTAAATGATTTGATATATTCTTTCTACTGTTGTACATTTGTTCAACCAACTAAATGATTTGATATATTCTTTCTACTATTGTCATGTTAATGATCTTTGTTTTTATTGCCTTTCTATGTTTGTGCAATTGTGCATATTTTTTTATTTTTTATTTTGTTTTAGATGAAGTGGTAATCCACTAAAATTAAACTTACACAACTATGAGATCCTTGGTCACGACGTCCGACCTTCAATTCCTGCATTTACTAGTTGAGCTATGTTTGTGCAATTGTGCATATTCTTATGAAGAGTAATTATATTGTCATAAAATAGTTGTACAAATATCATTATTATCACAATTTCTTTTCTATTGGAATAAACAATATATTTTTTAGGGTTAAATATGTTTTTGATCCCTATAAATATACTAATTTTTTGTTTTAGTCCCTCTTAAAATTTCCTTCAACTTTTAGTCCCTATAAAATTTTCAATCACTACTTTTAGTCCTTAGTTTTAAGTATATATATTTTTCTTAATGAAATATGTAGAATATTGTAAAAATATCTCCAAAAAAATTAATTTTTTTGACAAAACATAAATTAAATATGAATTTTTAACCACGAAAAATATAAAAATTCATATTTAATTCATGTTTTGTTAAAAAAATTAATTTTTTTTGGAGAGATTCTTATAATATTATAATTTTTTTTGTAAATTTTTATTCAAAAATATGAATTCTACATATAAGTTTACATTAAAGGAGAGACCAAGACCAAAAGTGAAGATGAAAACATTTTGGGGACTAAAAGTTGAAGAAATTTTTTAAAATGACTAAAACGAAAAGTTGATATATTTATAAAAAGCAAAAATATATTTAACCATATTTTCGATCATACATCCACGTCAAGTTGTGTCAAGGTCCTGTGCATATTATTATGGTAGTATTTGTACTAACAAAATGAATCAATTGCACCAATATCATTCAATATTCAAATAATTTTTTACATTTTGTTTTTGACAATTGAATTTCTTTTCTACTTCAAACTATTGAATTGATTAATCTTCATGGAAGTTTTGTTTTTGTTGAGAGGAAATCTTCATGGAAGTTGTACTATCGTATTTGGAGGGGGTAAAACAGTCCCCTAGTAGACTTAGGATGAGACAGATCCACTTCATGCCAATATCTATCTCATATGCCATAGATTCAGGAGTTTTTTTATGATGATTTTATTCAGTTTCTCTCTCTCTGAAGAGTGAAGACTAGGTCATATTTTATTCCTTCAACTTTTTATTATTCGTTATATATTTTTTCTTAACTTTTTCTACTCTCTTTCCCTACGTCATTTTCACACCACCAGTGTTCAGTGCTATATTCGTCTTTTTTCAGCTTCATTGACTAGAGTTTTTTTTTGAAATAAGCTTCATTGACCAGATAGATAGATAGTAGTATCATAGTAGATACCAGTTGGAAATTTGTGGGCCCATAACACTAACCTATTCTTTAATGGAAATTTTAGTGGTAGAGACTAAACCTTGTATATCCATTTTTTTTGAGTAAATCCTTGTTTGAGTTCCTCTAAATCTACCTCGCTATTAGACACGTCCCTGGATCAAGAAAAGTTATTGAAAACTCCTTCATTGTTAATTATGGTAGTCAAATTAGTCCAAATCGTTAAACTTATGTTAACGGTGATGATGTGTCATTAACGGTGATGAGGTGTCATTTATTTTAGCCATATCACATGCTTGTGTGTAATATTAGGACCAAAATGATGAGAATTCCTTTCATCTTCTGCAAAAAAAAAAGAAAAAAAGAAAAAGGAACACAATCAAATCTTCATCTTCTTCCTCCACTCTCCCTCCATGGATTTCAAGAGCTTTTGATCCAATATTCAAATCAAGATCTACCTTCAATCAAATAAACACATGTATACCCAATAATCTAAATACAAATGACATATATCAGAAACCTACAAATGACATGAATCATCCTACAAAACATAGTCCAGAGTTTAGTCAAACAAAACCTACAAAAAAAATCGAGTAAACCCTCATTTGGGTCCTTGAAAGTGTAGCTCACTAATAGACACGTCTCTGGATCAATAAATCGAACCATCATCTTCTTTCTCAAAACCAAACATTAGCAACATCAATAACAACACCATCATCTTCTTTATGAAAACCAACAACATCAACTCTCTCATACGTAGGGTTCTTCATTTTCTTTGTTGTGTATGTGATTCTCTTGTTTGTGTTGTTGGTGTTTATTGATTTCCCTTTATGTTGTAAATTCTAGAGAAGGAAAACCTTTTCGAAGATTTCTACACCAATCTTTAGTTTGTTGGGTGAAATCTAAGAAAAATGAAAAATATTGGTTTTTGAGATGTAAGATTTGAGAAAAAATTGAAATTTGTTCAAGCAGGTGATGTTGAGATTTAAGATTTTTTTTTTCCTTCAGGTGGGTGATGTTAGATTTTAAGGTGCTATTCTCTCTACTTTTATGTGTGCAAAACCCAAGTGATTCTAATCTTGAAATGGAGGAAGAAGATGAATAGTTGAGTTTCTTCTTCTTTTTCTAGAAGTTGAAAGGGGTTTTGTTATCAGTTTCGTCCCTCACCAACATGAACATCCCTTGTAAGCATCTGACATGACAAAACTATATGACACATCATTAGAGATAACATATGTTTAACGTTTTGGACGTGTATGACTAACGAAACAGACATTGAGGGAGTTTTTGGTTTGTTTTCTTGATCCAGAGACGTGTCTGATAGCGAGGTACACTTCTAGGAATCCAAATGAGGGTTTACTCTATTTTTTTGAAATAACCTTGTGTGTGTGTGTGTGTGTTTATATATATATATATATATTGAAACCCAAAATAAATAAAAACAAGAAGGCAGTACTACTACATTACATAGTTTTATTTTGGCTTTATTACTGATGTTTTATTGATCCCTTTATTTTAGAATCATTCAATTTTGATCCACTCATATTGTTTTTATTCAAAACAAGGTAAAATTAAATTTGAAATCAAAGTTTTTAATCAGTTTTTTTTCTTTGAGAAAATAAACACACACACACACCCTTCTTGTGCTTTAATGAGGGTGTAACAACAAATTAGAGAAGAATGTTAAGGATGTATTGAATGTACTTAGAGGAATTACAATTGAAAGGAAAATTTTCACATGTTATTGTTTAGTGGCATGATCTAACAGTAAGCGTTTATTTTTTTCAATCTCTTAACACCTAAATTTTCAATCAATCAATCAAATCATTATTGTCGAGACAGCTCCCCCTAAACCATCTCGACAGAACAATGATGTAGGAGCTTCCACTTGGGTTTCGGTTCTGGTTGCCTCAACAGTTGCTACCACCCAGAGGGTACCAGTTTCTACTACTCCTACATCATTGGCTTTGACTACACTAGACATTTCAGCTCCTTCCCCTGCCTTGAATGCTAATTCATAATTGGGGTCGGTTTCTATTGTTACATCAACAGTGGCTACTTCTCAGACGGACGTGTCCATGCCGTCTTTGTCGTTAAACTCTTTCAGCTTTCCATTACACAATGTGTTTGACTGAATTTCTCCTGAGGAGCTGCCACGTGCTACGACGGTGTTAGAGGTTGTTTCCCCTATATTGCGCACGATGACGTGCATTCTGAGAGAGAGGAGCGGTTGCATCAGACATCGCGGGAGGAGTTGGAGAACCCCACGGTGGACGATGTTACTGTTACACTTTCTGATGATGTGGAACACAATCATTCGATCCCACGGGAGCTAGTGGAGAGTCCCAATGGTTCTCATGAGCGTGTATCACATTCATCCCCTATTGAGCATTTTGAGGTGCATGAGGTGTCTGTAGAATCGGTTCCGGTTCAGACGGATATGGTTGTTTAGCACGTTGACGTGCACTCTGGTTCACGCAGTTCTTTGGTTTTACCTGTGGTTATTGAGCAACCCCTTGCTGAAAATGTTAACATGCCCACAACAATTCAAGAGGAGCAAGTGGTTGCCAGTTTACAACACACTACAAGAAAAAAATGCATTTTGCGACTTTTAAAATGGCTGATTGCGACTGTTAGAAGGGTCGCAAATGTACATTTGCGACTGTTCCCCAACAGGCGCAGATGTTGGGGTCGCAACTGTCTTTTGCAACAGTTCAGAGAACAGTCGCACCAACTGCCGCAAAAGGTACTGCGACAGTTCCCAACAGTCGCAAATGAAGAGCTTTCACATGGTTTTAAGGGACTTGTGACCCTTCATAACTGTCGCAAAGTAGACACTTTAATTTAAATAAATAGGCTTGCCACCCTTCACAACTGTCGCAAGTGTTTTGTTTTTTTAAAAAAAATATATTAACGAATACTTAAAATCCAAAATATATTACTAAAATTATTTGAATCCCATTCATATGAATCCACAAAAATGTTACAAAATCAAACAAGGAAACTACAAGAGTTTATGAAACAGACTCCTATCTTTAAGATCTTCATCAATTGATTATCCTAACTTCGAGAGAGTTTCTGCCACACACACTGATACATGAACCTTATTTGCAAACTTGTAGCAGAATAGACTAATACTCAACCGTTGTAACCTACAAAAAAACACCCTGTTTAATCAATCAACGGTCATCATATCTATCATCTTTATAAATCAATATGAAATTCCAATCAACTAATATGAAACACATTGAACATATTGCCTAAAGACATAGAACTCTTTGTAATACTAATAGCCATACATCCATGAATATTTTACCTCTATTTTTATTTCTATTGTTTGTTCCTGAACACAGAAGTAGCACAGACCCAAAAAAAAAAAACAAAATACAGCCAGCCTAAACAGAACACAAGTTATAGCCCTGCAATCCGGATTAACACATCTAGATTGCGCCAGCGTAATTACACCTATTGATCACCCCACAACCTGCTGGAACTATGACAGCCCCCACGCAACAAAGAAAAAACTGCACTGCACATCAAGGACAAACGCAGCCAGCAAACCCACAAAAACTCGCAAAACCTCCAACACTACAAGCAGCAGCCGTAGCACACCACAACACAACACCTAACACAGTCCACTAGTTTGTGTTCCATTCGAAAGAAAAAAAGATAAGACAAGAATCTAATTCACAAAACAGAACCTACCTTTGGTTCGAAGTTGCAATGTAGTAAGCTTTTCTTTTTGACTTGTTTTCTCCAACCTGAAATAATGACCGCAGTTATTAGTATGAATTTTTAGCAAATATTGAGAACTGCATAGGCTTCAATCAATTAGGTACATTGTAACAGAGTTAAGCTCAGATAAACTATGTCAACTCAAAGTGCTACTTAAGGAATACTGAAACCTGATAACCTCGGCTTATGTTTTCTCAACAAAAAATATACCCCCAGCAAAAAGTGGAAAAAAGAGGACATAACTAGATCAATTCAACTCTACTGCTCTTATATCAATATAAAGATCAATTGTGCCACGTAACAATAATTAATACTCAACATATATATTATGTAATCAAACAACACCAAAATCAAAACAAGTTTTGAATGGAAGATTCATACATTGACACAA
>Ga0228710_1008826_pt1 | contig 14291 bp, 8 predicted proteins | sample MedpolnodulmetaG_FD_177995 | JGI IMG/M metagenome (GOLD analysis project Ga0228710, IMG submission 177995) | Root nodule microbial communities from Medicago polymorpha collected in Santa Monica, California, United States - pink nodules | ecosystem: Host-associated > Plants > Roots > Nodule...
TCTTTTCAAAGGGGTGTTTCGAACTTTTTTCCCCTTTTCTCTTAAAATTAAATGTTCGGTCGTAAAATAAAATAGTGAGTCAAACGCTAATCAAATAGCCTTGATCTCCGAAAAATGGCGCGACAACGATGCAGGCATCGTAGTACGATTTTGGATGGTTCATGTTTGTGTTGGCATTGGAGAAATCGTAGTACAATTTTGTGGATAAGGCAAAGTATTGTACTGTTACCTGCTCCATCGTAGTACGATGGGAGGCATCGTAGTACGATGCTGCGAAATCCTGAACACTATTTAAGGCTTCATTCTTCAAGTTTTTGGGTGTGGCTTTGAGAGAGAAACTTAGGAATACAAAGGAGGTAACTTTAGGGTTGAGTGTCTTTGTAGTGAGGTTCTCTTGAGGGTTGGGAAACATTGTAAACACCTTGAGTGAGTGAAAATCATTGAGTGTCTTGTTCATTGGTGAGATTGGGAAAATGGGTAGGAATTAGGTTTGTTCTTTGTGAGCTTGTTGAAGCTAATTTCTTGTAACCCATTTGTATCTCTTTGTAAGAACTCATTGATAGTGGATTGGAGAGATCAATCTCTCCCCCAGAGTAGGTCATATTGGACCGAACTGGGTCAACAATTTCTTGGTGTGTTTGTTTCTCTTCTCACTTTATCTTTTGCTTGTGGTTTTGAGTTTTTCACTTTGATTCCTAGATTAGATCTAGGTGTTGTTATTGTTGTTGTTACTTGTGTTTACTTTGATATTGGTTACTACTTTCCTTTGCTCCACACATCATAGTTTGTATTGATGTGAAATTTGAGTCTGAATTCACAGCAAAAAACTAGATTGTTGTCCCCCATGGTGGAAAGTGGAAACATATAACAACGAGTCAACAACAAGGAAACGAAAGATAACGGGTTTTACTAAAATTCTTATTAAAATGTAGGGTTAATTGGTCAAATTGATCCTGTTATATACACAAAGTTTGAAAAAATGATTCTGTAAAAATAAAAAAACACATATTATAACCCTGTATTTTGAGATTCTTCTTATTTTTGACCCTTTAATACACACGAAATTCAGAAAAGTGACTTCAAAGTTGAATTTTTTCATGGTTTTTTGCAGGCATATTTACGATATTAAAATACGTCGTTCCAAAAAAAATTATAACTTTCCGACCAGAGACCAATTAATTATAAATTTTTAAAGCGCAAAAAATAAAAATTGAAAACAACGGAAATCTCGACCTAGAAATCGAATTTTGAACTGACTATTTGTAGAGACATCTATAAAAATAATTAGAAAGGATCATCAAAATTTTATAGCATTTCAAATAAGCCTCAATTTATTTTTATTTTTTAACCAAAATTTGTAAAATTGCAATTTTATTATGAGTAAGCATATACTCATGGGTCAAATTTTGTTATCTAATTTTGTAAGTATGGTTACAACATCATAAGAACCTTTATCATTAAATTTTAGATTTTTTAAACAAGTGATGAATTAACTATGAATTGTTTAAGAAATTCATAATCAATTATTTCCTTGTTGAAAAATTCAATTTTTTTTTTGGAAAACCGTAGTTCAACGTCCTTAACTTGTCTGCAAAAAATTATGAAAAAATTCAACATTTAAGCCGCTTTTCTAGACTTCGTGTATATTAGAGTGTCAATAATAGAAACAATCTTAAATCACAGGGTTGGAACATGTGTTTTTATTTTTACAGAGTCATTTATCATATTTCACATATATTACAGGGTCAATTTTAACTATTAACCTTAAAATTTATTGTTGTCATTTATCAATGGTATAAACCAAATTATCTAAAGTTTTTTCCGGCCTCGGATGACTAACTAGATACCAAGAAGCACTAAGTAGATTGATAATCACATCTTGTAAAAGAAATAATCTCATCTTAATGTTTTCTTCTTCTTAAAGTTAAGTTCAAGATTATGAAGTTAAAAAATCTTTAATCTTAATGCATGTGAGTATATGAAACCCTCTTTTTCTCCTTGTTGGACATTATTAGAAGATTTTGACTTTGGAAAAATCAATAATAATTGCAGGGTATCAAATATACTTTGTGGCGATGTGAATTTAATATTTTGATTTTTTTTAGTAATGTGAATTTAACATTAAATCCCTAATGTTAATTGGACTAAAAAAGTAATTGGATTCGAAGGATTCTTTTCATAAATATAACCACGAAAGATACATTTTATTAAATATAAGATAAGATTAGTATTAATAGTGTAGCTATCGGTTATGTTCCAATTTCACTCTAAAGAGGGGTTTTACACAAATGTTTTGTAAACGGTTGGTTGGTTAATTTAGTTTAATTGCATTTTTATTGTATTTATAATTATTATTAATTTCAAGATGTTAAAATGAAGACAAGAACTGACCAAAAAAATAAAATAAAAATAAGACAAGAACGGATCTTTTTGGAAAACAAAATTGTTAAATTGAAGAATGATTGGAAGAACACAAGAAATACATAACCACCTCAAAACGAGTGGTTAGATACTCTCAAAGAATGCACATCCAAATAATAGATGATCAACATTTTCAACCAATCCCCAACCACCAACACATAAAGTAGGAAGGATCATAACGTAATACTTTAGGGCGAACCAAGTTATCCTTAGTTTGAATCCTATTGATCAACAAACGTCACACCAACAAAAAAAACTTCATCGGGGAAACTTTGTTCCAAATGATGTCCGAGAAAATTTAAGGTGTATCGTACTCCATAATAGTCAACAAATGTTATACTCCACTAATTGAGCACCCTTTACCAAAGTCAACCTTCCAGTCTCACGTATCATACTCGTTGTGACCTGCAAAAGAAATGGTATGCAACAAGTCACAACACTCACCCACCAACTCATCCCAATCATGAAGCCTCAGAAGAAGCAACTTCTACTACCCATGTTCGTCAAAATCTCATACCAACCCACACATATCAGCAACCGCCACCAAATGATTCTTAGAAACCTCAATAAGTCTTCTAAACTTAACACATAAATTGTATTTATTATTATTAATATCATCATTGCTATTAATGAGTTTTTTTTTATTCCTCAACAATTTTCAGAGGAAAATGAATTTTTTTTAAGTGAGAGAAAAAGTAGATTAAACAAAAAGAAAGACAACAAACTTGGATAAAAAATATGACTCAGTAAGTCCATACAAAATTGTATGCCAACCCTAAAGGGTAATAAAGACGTTGTAAAAACATAGATAAGTGGAGAAGCCTTAACATGTAAAAACAAAAACAATAGACTACGATAAATTGAAGTTGTCTGGAGGGGAATAAAAATCTGAAGCAAAGAGATACACACCACGAACACAACTCAGCGAATCCGCGTACGAGAACGAAACGAGATTGCAAAAAAAAATGGTATGCGATCATTCTACCCCAAATAAAATCAAAAACCACAGATAATTCCAACAAACATGGATTGAAATATTGAAAACATACCAACGAAGTTGACCACAAACACGGAAGCATATCCATGAACTAACAAATCACTACGACGAAATCACAACAACAACAAGCTACAACGACAATTAAATGATCTGAAACACCAAAAAGCTTCCAGATCAGAAAGTCAATGCCCTTTCAAGACAATCGTTCGAAGGTGAAAGCCAACAATGGAGCAAATTAATACCCATTGGAAACTATGCGAAGACACAAACCCGGTGATGAGAACCCGTAAGATGACTCGAGAAACTCAAAAGGGGGCTTTGAAGAAGAAACAACTGACACCAGAAAGAAACACCAACATCACGAAGAATCAACATCAATAAAGTGCATGAGGGATCTATGAATGTACCTACTACTTAAGCTCATAAAAAACCAGATTAGATCCACAAAAAAACCACGCCAGATCTAACGATCTCAGATCAAACAACCCCTGACCTAAATCCAATAGAAAACCCACAAGTTAAGCCAAAATCAAACTTAACTTGAGAGAGAGAGAGAGAGAGAGAGTGAGAGAGAGAGAAGGTTGTTTAAATAAACAACAGTTAGCTGATGGTGCATGAAAACTGACGGCAACTTGCAACAACCACAACTAGGGTTTGAAAGAGTTGTTATTGAGGAGAGAGACCTCCAAAGATGAGCACTAGATCAAAATCCTACACTTACTCTCAAATCTAGATGTATTACATCATTATCATTCACCCAACTAACATTTAAAACATTAACAAGAATCACATCCTAGCATTGAGAGGGCAAACCTTGTTCACGATAAATAATAATAATAATAATTTATGAGAAGAAAAATATCCACACAGCTAAAATTGAGCCTAATCAATTTCAAAGAGGAGTAAAAGGACTTCCATAAAATAAAGTATCTAGCAACTCAACAATAGCACCACAAATGTCATTCGTTATACAACCATGCACACACTATCAAAGATTATCAACATAGTTCAAATCTAGATTCTTTCGATCAATTCATCCTGAACTTGATTACATTAACCACTTGCGTCAAATCAGCATTCATATGTTAAGTCATTATACTAGAAAGAATATACAATGCTTTGTATATACGTGTATAAGTAGAAATGATTACTTCTTTTTTTTTTTGGTAATAAAAGGTGAAATGATTTATATGAATATGAAGGTAAAGATTCACATAACTTTTACAACAACGAGAATACAATCAATGAGAATGTAAAATTTTATTGCCAAATAGTCCTTGGACAAAGCACAATTTATTCCCAAACATACTTGTTATTTTACATTTATTTATTTTATTAAAAAAGGAAACCAATTGTTATTTTACATTTATTTATTTTATTAAAAAGGGGAACCAATAGGAAGAATAACTAGTGAGGTAACGGTATGTGATTCACTCCTTTGGATCCAAAATCCAAGCTCAAAAGAAAATAAAAAATTCAAAGATACCCATTCCGAAAACCAAGATAATAGGCATTAGGAAGTGGGGGAGCGATATTAATCCCAAATTTGTTGTCAAGGGAATCATAACGTACAAATCCACTTGCTCCCATATTTGATGAAGATGCATTAGACTGTTCCATCATGCATTTGTTAGCAAATTTTCCTATGTTCTTCTTCAGCTCCTCAATAGAACCCTTTAATTGGACCAATTCATTCAGGCCAAGCTCATCAATAGGGCTCTCCCACCAAAATTGCCTTTGCCTAGCTTTCCTCATGTGCTCAATCTCTTCCCCTTGTTTCTTTTCGATCTCCAAATGGTTAAGAAGTTGAGTCAATTGGATGTTGAGATCGCGTACATTAGCATTTCTATGAGCCTCGACAAGTTGGTGTGCACTAGATTCTTGTGGAGGATTGCGAGTCAAATAACGATCGACGATCGACTCAACTTCTGGATGACCAAAAGAGAATGCCTTATCAGCAGGAGAGAAAACAACGATCGCAATCTCAACACCACAAAGAGTGCAAAGTTCACTAGCTTTTTTGAACAGTCCTGAACGACGTTTAGAGAAAGTAACTTGCAAATGGCTTTTTTTGGGTATTTTTTCGATAGGGATTTTTTGTCTACCTAAACTAGTCTTCTTTGACATGGTGGAAAGAAATAGGCTGTGAAAAGAGAAATGGAAGAATAAGAAGAAAAGGCTGAAAGCTTTTTCTTTTGTTTTTGGTCTCCAAGTGTGGAAACTAACATCAGTATATATATTGCCAGATCTTTGATTTAGACATAACCCAATTAATTTTCCTTTTGATGTGTTTTATTTCTTTTTATTATTAGTCTAAAACTAGGAAGTTATATAATCTTTAATCTTAATACCCAATTGATATGTGCGATGGAATTGGTTGGCATCATAAAGGGATATTTATCATTGCAATACTAGACTTCTGTAAAAGAAAAACATGATTGCAATATTACAAGACAATAAAAAAAACTATTAAATTCTGGATATTTAAAGCATTATATGTTAATGAGTTTTTTATCCTTCAAAAAAAAATGTTAATGAGTTTTTTATGTGTCTTGTATAGATAAGTTTTTAATTGAAAACCAAATATTTAAAATCATATTACAATTTATTTACTGTATTAAAAATGATTTAAATTTTTTAAAATTACAATATTAATAATACTAGAAAAATTAAAATATTATAGCACTAGAAATATTATAAACGTTTTTTACACTGAAATATTAAATTTTTGAAGACTATAATACAAATATTATTTTAGAGAAGGTTGTCCTAACTACTATAACATTGCCTCCAACAAAGTTTAATATTAAAAATCTAATCAACATAATTGTTTGCTTTATAGGTTTTATAAAATATATTTTCGATATAAATTTATTTCCTATATCATTAAAATGAGATAATATATTTTCATGGAGATTATTCTCAATCAAAACAATTTTTAAAAGGTGGCGTACGTAGTCTTCTTATTTTTTTTAATGTTTGATTTGTTAACAAAAATAGCTTTTTTTTCCTTTGAAGGTTGGCCAGCAAAATATTTTCTATTGATTCATTTAAATATCTTTTTTCATTTAAAAAAAGATAAATTTATATGTTTTAAAGGTTACATTCCAATTTCGCTATACACATTATTAGGAGGATTTGGTAATCAAATATCAGTGGTTGAAATTGCAATTTTTATATTTGCGCTTGTGGCAATGGCGTAGTTAGTAAAGTTTTAATTCCAAGCGCATCTATTAATGGTTGAAAACTATTTTCAAACCTCCTTAGCTTTGGATTGTATTCAAAACTTGAATTGTTTAGGAGAACATCATTTATGTGGAATGTTCTAAACGGACATTTTGCATGAAGTTTTCAAAGAAAAATTGTCATTCTCTGTGTTGTTCGACTTGGAAAGACCGAATATTATACAACTTAGCTATAATCGTAATCTGTTAAATTAAAGATGATGTGAACTACTATAAACAAGTGAAACAAAAAGATATGGAGTATATTTAGAAGACTTAAAATGAAGACTTCATATAATTTTGTAGGCTAAAATTAGAACTTTAGGCAAATTGAACTACTATTTATTTAGCATTTATCTTTGTCTGCTGACTAAATTTCCAAATTTCAGCAAGGCTGGAAATTTTGTTTTCGATTGGCTTCATAAAAATTTAGGCAGCATCTAACACGTAATATATACCTCTTGAACTTTCCAGTTACAATCGGTTACTAAAATAAGCTTACTCATTTGGAAATGTTTTTTCTTTGGAATAAAAAAGAGCTAAGCCCCAATTTGGAAGTGTTTTTTAAAAAACATTAATAGGCAAAAATAATTTGAATAAAATGATGGTTCCTTATAAAATAATAATATGTTGGGGTTGGTGTAGTTGAAACTATGCGAAGAATAGAGACGAAGAGCGAAGAAGTTGATAATTCAGGTTCAAGATATAATGACCATGGTGAAGAATGATGAACGCGAAGAAGAGGAAGAAGAAGAAAATTTGTGAATTTAGAGTTGACTCACTCATGTCAATTGTTATTTGAGTTGGGTTATACCGAAATATTTGACCCAAATCTTATTTAAAAGTTGACAAGAAAGGACAACAATGCTTCTTAAAAAAAAAGTTGACAAGAAAAGAAATATATAAAAAGTAAGGAGTGTTAAGAAAATTTTGTTTAAAAGTAAGATGAAAATATTTGGCCCGTATGCCACATCAGTATTCTATTAAAAAAATTGACAGCATGGACCAATCCTACTAAGGATTTCAAAACCTGTAATATTATGACAGTGATGAGATGTCCTTAATTGTTTGGGGGTGTGATTTCATTAGAGTTGGAGTCCCAACAATAAGGTTGCAGTTTCTCATCTTTGCTTAAAAAAGTATACAGAAATATTCCATAATGGGAGCATTTAGATATTTTTAGCCAATAATGGGAGCATTTACATAAAATCATATTTTTGGATGAAAATTACATGAATAAAATTTCTACAAAATCACATGAAAGGTATTCAAGGGAAAATGATTAATTAACAAATGGATTTGAGGAGGTGGAACAAAGGGAAAAGGTAAATTTTTAAAATACAGGGAAAAGTAATAAAGTAGGATAAAACTAAAAGGTAAAGTGAAAATAGTTTTCTTGTTATTTACTATATTGAAATATTTTTCATAATTTTATTTAATTATTTCTTTGTGCGGACTTTTTTCCATCTTAACTAGATTATCACCCATAGTTGAAACATAGATAAAAAACGACAGGGTAAGGAAAGAGAAATGATTTCAAAATGCTTATCTAAAGAAAGAAGAATGGTTTTTGAAAGGTTTTTTTTGCCTCGAATGCACTAACTAGATTTTTTTTACCAAGAAGCACTAACTAGATTATTAATGACATCTTGTAAAAGAAACAATCTCATCTTAATGTTTTCTTCTTCTTAAGATTAATTAAGTTCAAGATTATGAAGTTATAAAATCTTTAATATTAATGCATATGATTATATGAAACCCTCTTGTTCTCCTTGTTGGACGTTATTAGAAGATTTTTGCTTTTGCAAAATCAATAATAATTGTGGGGTGTCTAATATACTTTGTTGCGATGTGAATTTTACCTTAAAATCTTTATGTTAATTGAACTAAACAAGTAATTAGATTCAAAATATTTTTTTCATAAATATATACATGAAATATAGACTTTATTAAATAAGATTAGTACACCCGTAAAAAAAATTAGTACTAAGAAGTGCGTTAGCTAACCATCGGTTATGTTCCGAATTTTAGTTTGTTCGCTGCCAGTCCTTCTCGTTTGAGGGAGGTCGTGTACCTACATGCACTCTGATGCCCAAGTTAGTAAGGGGTTCAAGAGATTATGCATTTGTATAAGTGTCATACTTAACCCAAGACTTGAGCAAGGGTATATATAGTGGATAAGTAGAGTTTTAGCCCATAGTCCATTACCTGGACAACCATCCTAAAAAGGACGTGAGTGACCATCGGGGTGGACTGCTGCATAAGTCTCAGACTGAGAGGTGAGGAACCCTCAGATCAGACCATGATCTAGTGGGGACTAGGGCATACCATCTTATGGTGTCTCCTGCTTCTGAGCCCCAGGTTGGACCCAAATCCAATTAGATTGGATCTTGGACCAGTCTGAAACAAGTATAATCTAGTCTAGTGCTCCCTCCGTTCCTTTTTAAGCCTCTTTTTTAGAGTCAAAAATTCTGAGGCTTTTGAAGGTGAGAATAACCAATTGAGAATCACACTCTGGGCAAAGGGCGGTGCTGAAATTTCTTCAAAGCTAAGTTAATAGTCATCAACAAAGTATAATGAGGAATGCTAGCAACACACATTTTAACACACATTTTTCAACACACTCCTTTTGATTGGTTAAAATTCACATGGGTCCTACCAAATCTTGTGGGTCCCATATACATTTGGTGGAAACCATGTGAATATTAACCAATCAAAGAGAGTGTGTTGATAAATGTATGTTAGAATGTGTGTTGCTAGCATTTCTCAAGTATAATATTAAAAATCTAATTGACATAATTATTTTCTTTATATAGGTTTTATAAAACATATTTTCAATATAAACTTATTTCCTATAATCATTAAAATAAGATAATATATTTTCATGGAGATTATTCTCAATCAAAACAACTTTTAAAGGTGACATACGTAGGCCTCTTTTTTTTTAATGTTTGATTTGTTAACAAAAATGGCTTCTTTTTTTTCCTTTGAAGGTTGGCCAGCAAAATATTTTCCATTGATTCATTTAAATATCTCTTCTCATTTGAAAAAAAGAGAAATTTATATGTTTTGAAGGTTATATTCCAATTTCGCTATACACATTATTAGGAGGATTTGGTAACCAAATATCAATGGTTGAAATTACAATTCTTATCTTTGCACTTGTCGCGATGACGCAAGTAATTTTTAATTCCAAGCGCGTCTATTGATGGTTGAAAATTATTTGATTTCTGCTCTTCCTCCTGCACATTTCCCTCCCACCCTGTAACTTGGCCTAAAATGCTCCTGCGTTAGTTAACTAACGCAAGTGTAAACTTATGTGTTAGTTAACTAACGTTGCTTGACTTAAGTCACGCAAGTGTAAAGAACCGCGTGAGTTAACTCACGCAGTCATTAACACATGTGTGAGTTGACTCACGCCCAGTCTGTGTAAAAAACCAGAAGAGGCAGAAACCTCTATTTTCCCTAATTTTTCAATCCTTCTTTCATACATTCATTCAAGCATACATTTTTCATCATTCATTCAATCAAGCATTAACTCATAATTATATTACGAAAAATAACGGAATAAAACAATGGAATAAAATAACGAATAATGTCAGAAAAAACGCCAAAAAGCGTAAGTGTAATAGGATTACAACCAATTCCAACAAAATATCATAAAAAAAAAAAGCTACACAAGTCATACTAGTCCATCCCATGGACTCCTACTCCTCCTCCGCGGAGCCGGCATCTGCTCCAGCATGCTCCACTCAGACTGTATGCCCTGCATCAAGCGCATAACCTTCTCTGGATTATGAAACACAACAGGATGTTCCATTGCACCGTCCACTCTGGCCCTGATGTTGTTGATGATCTGGTATGGGTCGGGAGGATGTCTGGCCCACTGCTGCTCAACAATAATCTCCTCGTAAGGAGGGACAGGACGAGGAGGGGCATCAGCTGCGTAGTCAGGAATGGCCGCAAGGGGGTTCACAATAGGATGTGATACTCTAATGAACCATCTCATGTACCCCTTAGTATGAGCCCACGGCTGGTTATCCATAACCGGATGACCCCTCTACTGATGGCTGAGGACATGTAGAGCAAACTCCGTGAAGGCCTGGGCCACGTCATCTGCCGCAAAAAGCTCAATGTCTGTAGGAGGCCTGGGAATAGTCTGGACATACCTATACTGCCTAAGAACCCGCTCTAGCAAGTGACGGACCATCCTGTCGCTGCCGACCATGATCCATCCGGAGTACCAGCATATGTCCTGAAAGGGCGTGATGTGTCGTCGTCTCTCGTACGGCCTCCAGGTGACATGAGAATGGTCTAACGAATCAATGGTATCTCTGTAGTGTCCAAGATTAGAAAAGCCTCTAGGAGGTTTCCATTGACTAACAAGCGGGGAAATAGTAGGTTTGTAGTCCTCATCATCAGTCCTCGGAATGATGTTCGTGAAGTGTGCCAAAGTCCATCCCTACAAACACAAAGAAACAAATTTATATAAGCACAAGTATTATACAAACAACTATACATTTACGATCCAATAAGTAAAAAAGAAGAAAAACAAATATTACCACAGGCAAGGTCATGTAACCACCACAAGAGGCCACAAATGAGTCAGAGGTAAGAGATAGTTGCTCATATAGGAAAGCAAGTCCCATCCCAAATCCTGCATGCCACATGTCCACCAAAGTGAGGTAAAAGCGTGAGCTCAGAAGGCCCCCCTGCATAGCCGTCCGGTCCGGCCTCGTACACCACCGTCGGCACCCCCTGAAAACGACCCCCACCATCATGTTGTTGAGGCTGCTCAATATCATCATGTTGCTGAGGCTCCTCAATATCAGGCTACTCCTGCTCAATATCAGACTGTTTTTTCTCAATATAAGGCTGCTCATGATGATCCTCATACTGATGCTGCTGATACGCATCAAACTGATACTGGTGAGGCTGAGGCTCCTCAAAATGATACGCCTGATCTTGAGGCTGCTGATACACCTGATAATCTTGCTGATACTGCATCGGGTCCAACGTCTGGGATAGACCCGTCTGAGACTATGATCCCCCCGCAGCATCAACTCTAGCAAGTTTCGTGCCCCCACCTCTCCCTCGACCAGTCATAGGAGGACGTAATGCTTATTTTTCCCTCCGTAAACTACCAGTAGGGGCAGGCCTCCCTGCCCTAAATCTGTCACTCCTATCCTGAGGCGGCTCAGGCGGTCTCTGAGACGTATTCCTCCGAGACATATCTGCACAACATTTCCAACAATTGAACAACAACAAAAACTTATAATCAACAACAACAATTCATTCCGCAAACTACCACATTGTCCTGAAACTAACTATAATCAACATTAACAAACATATTTCTAACTAATTTCATCATTAACAATCCAAAAAACAAACAAAAAATATATCATTGAGACATTTTATCAAACACATACAGTGCAATTTTCAAACAACTAAGAAATCTAACAATTTCTAAACCATAAACTACCACACTGTACCCTAAACAACATCTAAAATACAATTCCTAACTTAATTCATCACTAACAATCATCAAAACTAACATGCAAGCCAAATTTCTAAAAACCTAAAAATATCTAGTTTCTTCAAAAAAATTCACAAAATTTGAACAAAAATTAAGCAATGATGTAGAATGACCAAAACTTACTTGTTCAATTGCGCGATTTGATGATGATTTGCTTGAGTTTGGTGAAATTCTCACTTGGAGGGGAAAAATCGTATTTTGGTGAAGTTTGAAAGTGAGAGTGTTGCGTTTCTGTTTTGTTGTATAAACACTTAAGTCACGCTGCGTGACTTAACTAACGCGGCATGACTTAAGTGGCGCAAGATCATAAGGTGCGTTAGTTAAGTCACGCAGCGTGACTTAACTAACGCAGGGGCCTTAGCATCCATTCAGCTAGGTGGGAGCGAAAAGTGCACGGGAAAGAGCAGAAATCAAACTATTTTTAAACCTCTTAAGCCTAGGGTTGTATTCAAGACTTGAATTATTTAGAAGAACATCTCTTATGTGTAATGTTCTAAAAGGACTCCCTTATGCGTGAAGTTTTAAAAGAAAAATCTTCATTCTATGCGTTGTTCAACTTGGAAAGACCGGATATGATACAACTTAGCATAATCGTAATCTGTTAAATTAAAGATGATGTGAACTACTATAAACAAGTGAAACAAAAAGATATGGTACTTTTTTATGTGTATATTTAGAAGACTTAAAATGAAGACATCATATAATTTTGTAGATTAAAATTAGAACTTTTTGGCAAATTGAACTACTATTTATTTAGTATTTATCTTTGTCAGCTGACTAAATTTCCAAATTTCAGCAAGGCTGGAAATTTTGTTTTCGATTGGGCTTCATAAAAATTTAGGCAGCATCTAACACGTAATATACCTCTTGAACTATCCAGTTACAATCGGTTACTAAAATAAGCATACTCATTTGGAAATGTTTTTTCTTTGGAATAAAAGAGAGCTAAGCCGCAATTTGGAAGTGTTTTTTAAAAAACATTAATAGGCAAAAATAATTTGAATAAAAGGATGGTTCCTTAGAAAATAATTATATGTTGGGGTTGGTGTAGTTGGAGCTATGCGAGGAATAGAGACGACGAGCGAAGAAGATGATAACTCAGGTTCAAGAAATAATGACGATGGTGAAGAATGATGAACATGAGGAAGAATAAGATAATTTGGGGATTTAGAGCTAACTCACTCAAGTCAATTGTTACTTGAGTTGGGTTATATTGAAATATTTGACCGAAATCTGATTTAAATGTTGACAAGAAAAGAAATATATAAAAAGTAAGGAGTGTTAAGAAAATTTTGTTAAGGAAGTCTAGTTTTTTTTTTTTTGTTAAGTAGTTAGAGTTCACCTTTTTTAAGGTGAATAAGTATGGTGTTTGGGATTCGAACCCCAACCCTCTCCAATAACAATCCATGTCTTTGTCAACAAGAGCCATGCTTATGGAAACTAAGGAAGTCTAGATTAAAAGTAAGAGGAAAACATAGTTGGCCCGTATGCTACATCAATATTATGAGAGTCCTGAGTTGTCCTTAATTGTTTGTGGGTATGATTTCATTAGAGTTTAATTAAGAATCCCAACAACAAGGTTGCCGTTTCTCATCTTTGCTTAAAAAAGTATACAAAAATATTCCATAATGGGAGTATTTACATTTTTTAGCCAATAATGGGAGCATTTATATAAAATCGTATTTTTGGATGAAAATTACATGAATAAAATTTCTACAAAATCACATGAAAGGTATTGAAGGGAAGATGATTAATTAAGAAATGGATCTGAGGAGGTAGAACAAAGGGAAAAGGTAAAGTTTAAAAATACAGGGAAAAAAGTAATGAAGTGGGATAAAACTAGAAGGTAAAGTGAAAATAGTTTTCTTGGTTATTTACTATATTGAAATATTTTTCATAATTTTATTTAATTATTTCTTTGTGTGGACTTTTTTCCATCTCAACTAGATTATCACCCATAGTTGAAACAGAGATAAAAACGACAGGGAAAGGAAAGAGAAATGATTTCAAAATGTTTATCTAAAGAAAGAAGAATGGTTTTTTAAAAAATAAAAATATCATGATAGTTTTTTTTTTTTTTTTTTTTTTTTTTATTTTTTTTTATTTTTTAATG
>Ga0228710_1008827_pt1 | contig 14289 bp, 5 predicted proteins | sample MedpolnodulmetaG_FD_177995 | JGI IMG/M metagenome (GOLD analysis project Ga0228710, IMG submission 177995) | Root nodule microbial communities from Medicago polymorpha collected in Santa Monica, California, United States - pink nodules | ecosystem: Host-associated > Plants > Roots > Nodule...
GAAGGTTTGACGCACCCTAAACGACTACGGTATTCCGTAGGAACCTCTTGGCTAAATTATCTTGTGCTAATTATTCGCTTATTTTGAAAATAAATGCCTAAGAGTCTAAGTGAAAGAATGGAGGGAGGAGAAGTAAGATTTTGTTATTTTTTATTTGATTTGAAAGGATTGGGTCCTTTGCCTACATACCCACAAGTGGGATCAAAACCATTGTAGTTCACTCTCAAAAATTGTTTTTGTGAGTTAGTTTAATTTTATAATTTTTGAAAATGATTTTGAGAAGGAGAAAGAGGCCTCAAGGCATGAGAGAAAAATAAAGTGAGGTTGGTCAAATTTTATTTACAAGAAAGTCAAGTCTAAAATGAAAGTTAAATTGATTAAATTTTTGATTAAGAAAATAAAAGGAAAAAAAGTACTTGGATTAAAATCCAAAGTCTTAAGAAAATATTTTTTGAGTTTTGCATATTTGATTTTTTGATATAAAGAGATTTTTCTGAACTAAACGCAAATTAAATAAACTAAGCGTGACGACGTAACGTTAAAAAAACGAGATATTTACAAAGGATGTTGGATCCTAGTAAATTCTCAAGTTATGAAGATGAACCTAAAATTACTAGTAGTTCGATTTTAATAAAATAATTTAAGTCAAATAATTAACCTATTTTTGTCTCTAATTCGTTTTTGTCCTCGATCGCGGTTTATGTCATAATGCGGAAAATAAATGTGATTTGTGTCGGTGCTACTTTTATTATATAAGTATTACATGGTCCCTAAATACATGCTAAATCTCCAAGAAACAAATAAATAGGAAGAAGCAAGAAAAATGCATGAATTAAATCACCATAAAAACCTATTATACTAAAACAAAATAGAAACGATAATAATTAAATATGCATGAGATGATAAACAAATAAAAACAGTAAAATAAACAATTAATACAAAGCAAAATTATTTTTAAAAGAAAGAAAACAAAGAGAAAATAAATTTATGAGAAAAAATGGTGTAATAATGAAAAACAGAGGTGTATTTAACAAAACAGTAGAAAATATTGGGCTTAAGCAAGAGAAAACGGGTCGGTTCGTAAACTGGGCCCTGGGTGGGTCGAACCGGTTCAAAAAATGGGTCAATGAATTTGGCTCAGGCAGATTAGATCTGGACCGTCCGATGAATCAGGAGGTCCAGATTTAATCAAAAATAAACTCATCACAGCCGTTCATCAAAGATCAAAGGGTTTTTAAAAGGACATAGCACCAGATAGAAGAATAACACTTAAGGCATAACAACCGTCAGATCAGCGATCTGACGGTTTAAACCGAATGCAACACAGTAGTCCACATGAAGGAAAACATACCTAAATAAACACTAAATGCATCATCGGCCGTCAGATCTACGATCTGACGGCCTAGCTTGAAGTATACACGATAAGGTAGCAAGGCGCCAACGCGCTATATACGGTCACGAAAAAAGCAATATAAAAGGAAAAAAACATGGAGCAAAACACCATAAACCCAATTCCTTTCTCTCTCTACCTTCAAAGAGTACAAAACAAGAGAGAGAAGCTCTCCCCTCTCTCTAAAATTCGTTCGCCGGAGAAGAAGGAGGAGGACGGCGGTCAACGGTGCTCCGACGCGGTGGTCGGCCTTAGCGCCGCCGCGTTGGAGCTTTTTTTATTTTTTTTTCAAATTTTTTTTACATCAAAAGGACCGTCTCTTCCTCTTCTTCTCAGATCGAGCAACACATTTTTGAAAACACAAGCCAAAACTCCTAGATCTACATTTTAAAATCGAAAAAAAAAAAAATTCAAACGAAGAACGAAGATGAAAAACGAAGTTGTTACCTCTTCGAATCTGTTCTAAATCTGGAGATGCTTCGATCCGCTTTCTTTCGTTCCTCCTTGTTCTTTGTACCGATCTGTTGTTGTTATTGGTATGAACACGGTTCGGATTCGGTTGTTTGGGTGACGTTTGGCCAATTTGAACTTGTTAGTGAAGGCTTATGATGATTTTTGAACGGAAATGGTATGATATTGTTGTAGATCTGTAGTAAATTTTGCTTGTTGGAGATGTTATGTTCATGTGTTCATGTGACTTCTTTGAATTTTTCTGGGTTTTGATCCAGAATTTCGGAGAGAGAAAATGGAATTGTGTTTGTGCAGCTGCAATGATTGAGTTGACCCTCTGACTCTCTCTGACGCGCTACAGTGCATTTAATAATATTTATACCTGAAAAAGTAGGGTTTCTCTGCTGCTGCAGAGAAAGGACAAAAATACCCCTAAAGGGTTCTGGTATAAAAAAGACTGGACTTTGACCAAAGAAAAGACTTTTAAAAAGAAAAAGACTAATTAAATAAAATAAAAACGAAAATCAATTAAGAAATAATAAAAGGAAAATCAATTTCTAAATAAATGACATTAAAACGAAATAAATACAAATGTCGCTTTCGGTAACCAAATGAGGTATTTTAAAATACCTCTCTGCCGAAATTTCGTCTGAGACGGCGAAAATTACTCGACTTTCTAAAATACGAACACAAAACTTTTTAACTGATAAAGAACGACATAAAAATTTTAAAATACAAACAAAAGGTTTTAAATATCTGAAAACGAATTAAAAAAGAATTTAACTAAAGATATTTTAACCAACAACGGTACGAATAAAAATGTTTAAATACTTCAACACGAATAAAAATATGCGTAAAAATAAAGCAACGATTCTGGTTATTAAAAAACGAATAAAACTTTAAAATACGAATGAAAAATTTTAACTAGTCAAAATTCGGGGTATGACACTAAGTATCAACAGTAATACTATATATTTTTGTTTTCTCTAGCTAAAAAACAAGTTGCATACACACGACAACTTAGAAGTTAAAAAAGAGACTTGAATGTTTTGTGTTTCATACACGCTACAACATATAAGGTAAAGTACACACTTAAATATATAGACATATATTGGTATCAAGAATTATATTGTACTTTTATACCATGCAATTTTTAGAATATTTTTATTTATTATATATTTTTCCTTTACAATCATGTCTAATCTTTCCTTAAACATTTAAGTCAAAAATACTTGCATATAATCTTTCAGGCGATAGATTCTTTCTTAGGTTCCTTTATTTTCACATCTCTCCAATTGATAATTTATTCTTTTGTTTCTTAGTAACACCTCAAGTAACAATTTCTATCTCTTTGAGAGTTTTTTGCTTCTTTAACGAAGTTTTTCCAATGTCGCCCTCCGCATTTTTGTAACTTTTCCAAAATTCTTTTCAATAGAAAATAGTTGTTGGAAATAAAACCCTATATTTTGAAAAAGTTCATTACTAAGGAAAACAAAAGAAGTTGAGATATATTCTTTTCTTTGGGGTTACTTTTCAACTCTACAAAAATTAGAGGATTTAGTATTAGAAAAACCGCATCAAGGATCGCCTTAACCTTCTTTTTGATGTTTTTCTTCTTAGATAAATCTAACATGATGTCAAAAAAATCCTTAGGTAATTCCTCTTGTGAATTTAAGAAACAATCATATTGTACAATTATGTTGTATAACACACCACAACATAGTTGCGAAAGAAAAAATAGAATAATAGTACAATTTAAAAGGTAAATAACACACTTCAATGTTTTATTTTGCATATGCAAAATAATAAAGAAAATTATAAAACACACTAAACTTTATATAGACATACACTAGTATCAATAATCATATTATATCTTTCAATTGTTCTTAAATGTGCTTTTATTTCATTTGTTATGTCTTTCTAAATTATATTATTTCTAAATCATTTTAACAATACAGTTCATAAACACAAACACATAAAAACATGGTATCGTTCGGCGACAAAGACACCATAACATAGATGCTAAAGAAAAACAATATATTTATGTTGCATACATATGACAACATAGAAGTTAAAGAACACATAGGCATTCACATAGATTAAATATCAACAATTATATTATGTTTTTTTTCTCTTCCTAATAATAAGTTGCATACACACCACAACATATTTTACGCATCACATCATAGTTGTTAAAGAACAAGTTGCATACACACCACAACTTAGAAGCTGAAAAACAGACTTCAATGTTTTATGTTGCATATACACCATGACATAGAAGTTAAAGAACACACTTAAATACATATAGACATATACTTGTATTAAAAATTGTATTGTACCATTATACCGCCATTGAGCAAGTTTTAGAATATTTTTATTTATTATATATCTTTCATCTATCGCCAAGTCTAATCTTTCCTTAAGCATTCAAGTCAAAAATATGTGCACATAATCTTTCAGGTGATAGATTCCTTTTTAGGTTCCTTTATTTTCACATCTCTCTAATTTATATTTCTTCTTATGTTCTTTTATAAAACTTCAAGTAAAAATTTCTTTCTCTTGTAGTATTTTTTTTACTTCTTTAACGAAGATTTTGTAATGTCTCTCTCATATCTTTTTGTAACTTTTCCATGATTCTTCTCAATAGAAAATAGTTGTTGGAAATAAAACGCTCTATTTTGAAAAGTCATTGCTAAGGAAAATAGAAGAAGTTGGGGTATATTCTTTTCTTTAGGGTTACTCTTCAACTCCACAAAAATTAAAGGATTTATTATTAGAAGAAGTACATCAGTGACCGTCTTAACCTTCTTTTTGATGTTTTTCTTCTTAGATTGTCAAGAAAATCCTTAGGTAATTCCTCTTGTGATGTTAAGAAACAATCATATTATACATTTATTTTGTATAACATACAACAACTTAGTTGTAAAAGAACAAAGTACATAACAGCACATTTAGAAGTTAAAGAACACATTTCAATGTTTTATGTTGCATACAAACCACAACATTGAAGCTTATAAAAACACACAAAAATGCATATGGACATACATTTGTATCAATAATTAAATTTTACATTTCAACTGTCCTTGAGTGAGTTTTTATTTCATTAGTTATGTATTTCTACATTATTACTATTATTTCTAAATCATTTTAATAACACAGTTCTTAGAGACAAACACATATAAGCACTATATCTTTCGACGACAAACACAACACAAAATAGATACTAAAGTGCAACCATATCTGTATGTTGCATACATACCACAACATAGAAGCTAAGGAACACATAGACATTCACATACACTAAGTATCAACAGTAATACTATACATTTTTGTTTTCTCTTGCTAAACAACAAGTTGCATCCACACCACAACATAATTTTAGAAGAACAAGTTACATACACACCATAACTTAGAAGTTAAAAAAGAGACTTCAATGTTTTATGTTTCTTACACACTACAACATATAAGGTAAAATACACACTTAAAAATATAGACATATACTTGTATCAAGAATTATATTGTACTTTTATATCGTCATTGAGCAAGTTTTAAAATAGTTTTATTTATTATATATTTTTCCCTTACAATCATGTCTAATCTTTCCTTAAACATTCAAGTCAAAAATACCTGCACATAATCTTTCAGGCGATAGATTCTTTCTTAGGTTCCTTTGTTTTCACATCTCTCTAATTGATAATTTATTTTTATGTTTCTTAGCAACACCGCAAGTAACAATTTCTATCTCTTGAGAGTTTTTTGCTTCTTTAACGAAGTTTTTCCAATGTCACCCTCCGCATTTTTGTAACTTTTCCAAGATTCTTTTCAATAGAAAATTGTTGTTGAAAATAAAATCCTCTATTTTGAAAAAGTTCATTGCTAAGGAAAACAGAAGAAGTTGGGATATATTCTTTTCTTTGGGGTTACTCTTCAACTCCACAAAAATTAGAGGATTTAGTATTAGATGAAGCGCACTAATGATCACCTTAACCTTCTTTTTGATGTTTTTCTTCTTAGATAAATCTAACATAATGTCAAGAAAATCCTTAGGTAATTTGTCTTATGATGTTAAAAAACAATTATATTATACATTTATGTTGTATATCAAACCACAACTCAGTTGCAAAAGAACAAAGTACATAACAATACAACTTAGAAGGTAAAAAACACATTTCAATGTTTTATGTTGCATACACACCACTACATTGAAGCTTATAAAACACACAAAAATGCATATGGACATACATTTGTATCAATAATTATATTTTACCTTTCAACTGTCCTTGAGTGAGTTTTTATTTCATTAGTTATGTATTTCTACATTATTACAAATATTTCAAAATCATTTTAACAACACAAATTCATATTATATATACACACACACACATATGCATTATACCTTTCTGTGACAAACACACCACAACATATATAAGTGCATCATTGATCGCCTTAATCTTTTTTTTTCTATGTTTTTCTTTTTAGAAATATCTTATTTGATGTCAAGAAACTCATTATGAAATTCCTCTTTTATTGTAGAGAAAGAATCATATTATACATTTCTGTTGTATAACGCACCACAACATAGTTTCGAAAGAACAAATAGAATAACAATACAATTTAGAAGGTAAATAACACACTTCAATGTTTTATGTTGCATACACATAACATCAAAGAAGATTATAAAACACATAATACTACATATGGACATACACTAATATCAATAATCATATTATACCTTTCAACTATCCTTGAGCTAGTTTTTATTTTATTCCATTAGTTATGTCATCCTACATTATTATTATTATTTCTAAATCATTTTAACAACACAATTCTTAGAGACAAACACATATAAGCACTATATCTTTCGGCAACAAACACACCACAACATAGGTACTAAAGAACAACAATATCTTTATGTTGCATACATACCACAACATAGAAGCTAAAGAACACATAGACATTCACATACACTAAGTATCAACGGTAATACTATACATTTTTGTTTTCTCTTGCTAAAAAACAAGTTGCATACACACTACAACTTAGAAGTTAAAAAAGAGACTTCAATATTTTATGTTTCATACACACTACAACATATAAGGTAAAGTACACACTTAAATATATAGACATATATTGGTATCAAGAATTATATTGTACCTTTATACCATCATTGAGCAAGTTTTAGAATATTTTTATTTATTATATATTTTTCTCTTACAATCATCTCTAATCTTTCCTTAAACATTCAAGTCAAAAATACTTGCACATAATCTTTCAGGGGATAGATTCTTTCTTAGGTTCCTTTGTTTTCACATCTCTCCTATTGATAATTTATTCTTTTGTTTCTTAGTAACACCTCAAGTAACAATTTCTATCTCTTCGACTGTTTTTTACTTTTTTAACGAAGTTTTTGCAATATCTCCCTCCGCACACCATCCTTATAAACATGAACAAATTCACAAAACTCAAATATATACCACATATAAAACAAAACATATCAAATGTGATTAATAATCAAAACTAATCTTATATGTACCATTATAATTTGAAAATAAGACAGATGAGAAAGAATTTAAATACTCCTTTTAAAATCAAAACGAAAGCGTTCAAAAAAAAAATCCCAAAGAATCGGATCACATTTGAAAAAAATTGCGGTTATTGTGATATCTAATATCACTTTTAAATGGGTATTCTTTGCTATTATTTTAAGGGTCTTGTTAACGAGTGTCCTTAGGGCACTCTTTAAGGATTCCTAACAAAGAAATTATTCTTTAAAAAAATTCAAAAACTCCAGTTTCCAATGCATTGATTTCACAAACTTTTACAAAAACTTACTATTTAAAGTTACTAAACAATGCCCTAAGGGCACTTGTTAACATTTCCCTTAATGAATGGACATAATTGAACATGTTTTTAACAATAAAAGAGAAGAAAAAAAAAATTCATAAAAATTATTTCAAGATTTATGCGAAACCAATTTATCTCTTAGCCGACAGAGAGAAAGAGAACCCAGTTCAAAATAAGGGTGAAGTTTGTCATTGCAATTCAAAACATCTATTTTATATGCTTTCTTTTAAGCGGATTCATAAAATCATTTTCTCTTATGACTTATTACTAAAGAATCATAAAAGAAAAACAATAACTAGAAAATATGAGTGCCAAAAAAAGATAACCAGAAAACACTTGTTGAATGGATAAAAATAATTTGTTATTATAAGAACGAAAATTATTATTGAATGGATAAACATGGAGGATTCACGTAACAAACTATTATTTTATTAATTTGTTCCATAAAATTTGTTTTGAACGAAAATTTGTTATGAAAGTTTGTTTCAAAAATATCTAGAATTCATCCAATATGAAACAATTTTCAATTTCAAAAATCATGTATGCTATTGGTTAAACAAACAATTCATCTGTTTCCTTAAGAAAAAAAAAATCATCTAAAATCCCTTTTTGTGGAAAGTTTCAATTAACCACGAATTAAAATAAAATTTAGCATCATAGCTAGATTGAATTCAAAAATCAAAATTAGATCTAATTTTATTTGTGTAATCCTTAAGGGATGCATATTATTTAATTGAATTGAATTGAATTGAATTCTTCGGGAATTCATGGAGAATAAAAATTGAGTTTTTATGTTATTCAATAACTACTGAAAATCAAATCAATTCGTCGTGCAATCCATCAGAGATGTATAACTATTGAATTCTTCAGAAATTCATGGAAGATAAAAATTAATTTTTAAGTTCTTCAAAAACTATGCAATATATTTAAACCATAGAATCAATTCTCCAAGCAACCCTTCAGAGATTAAAGCTTTTGAATTCTTCAGGAATTCAAAAAGAAAAATATTAAGTTCTACACGGTTGAATTCTTCTTCATGAATTAAGAGAGAATAATATTGTGTTCTTCAGGAACTACGATTTTGAATTCTTCAGGAATACACAAAGAACAATAGTGAATTCTTCAGGAACCACACTTTTGAATTCTTCCAGAATTCACATAGAGTAATATTGAGTTCTTCAAGAACCCATATAATAGATCTCTTTGATTTTATAATATGAGATCAATCCTTATGCAATACTTTAGGAATGCATATAGAATAAATAAACACAATAATATAATATAATTCACATAATAATGATTTAATGTATCTATAAGGCACTTATTCCAATTGATGGAATTGTAACAGTATAACCTATAATCATCGATACAAAAATTAAAACTTATTTACATAAAAATAGATTAAGAAGAATTGCATACCTCAGTTGGTAAGCTCGTGCTGATAACGTGTTATGAAACTATTAGAATAAGAATAAGATGAACCAGATTAAAGAGAAGAAGATAAAATAAAGAGAGAAGAAAGAGGATTATATTATTCTCATGTTGTGTACAATATGTTACATGTGGTCTCTATTTATAGAGAAGTACAATGATATGACTTAAGAGTTAAGTACTTAAGGGATGAGTACAAATAGGTGTGACTTAGCGGATAAGTAATATGGTGTCACTAAAGAGATAAGTACAAGGGTTTGTGGACATCCACTTATTATATTCATAACAGTTTCAAACATCTTATTATAGTTTAGGGTTAAATATGTTTTTGATCCCTATAAAATTGAAAACTTCTAATTTTAGTCCTTACTTAATTTTAATAGTATTTTTAGCCCCTACAAAAAACATTTACATGTAATTAGTCCCTGCTAAAATAAAGTTTGTTTAATTATTCTTAAACTCTTAAATTTTTGAATGATTTTTTTAGACAAGTTTAGAACATTATTAAAGGTTCATTTACCAACATTCAAATTTTTTTAACATGAAATGAAATAACTATAAAAAAATTTTAAAAAAAGTTTAAATTAAAAGTAACAAAAATTTAGATGTAGAAATCAAATTTTGAGATAATTTTTTGTGGATGAACTTTTAGTAGTATTCTTAACATATCTGCAAAAAATTGTTCAAAAACTTAAGAGGTTAAGCATAATTGGACAAATTTGAATATACTAGGGACTAAAACTTTGTGCAAAAGTTTTTTATAGGGACTATAAAACCTATTAAAATTAAGTAAGGACTAAACTTAAAAGTTTCCAATTTTATAGAGATGAAAAACATATTTAACCCTATACTTTATACACGCATATTACCATATTCGTTTTCCTTCTTTTCTCTATTTGATTTTTTATCTACTCCATTTTTTGTGTGTGAATATTGGGAGTGATCTTCTCCCGTGGAGATTCCTCCTGTTTTCTCTAGTGCCTAATATTTCTTTGCATCCGAAAGACAACATAATGGCGTCAATCCCCCACAATATATTGTTTGATCGGGTTTTGTTTAATTTAGACCCATGAAATTTTGGGTTCAGATTGGTCCCATTTCATATGTGCCATTGATATAATATTTAATATAGCTTATATTTATGATTGAATATAGGCAACCTGCCATTTAGGTGGATGCTTTAAATCTAAGGTATTTGCTGTAGTGGCATGCAATTTTTCAAATATTACTTTTGGGGTAAATATCTTTTTTCGTCCTGTAATATTAGTGAATTCCGGTTTTAGTTCTGTAAAAAAAAGATTTAGATTATGTCCCTGTGATTTCAGATTCTTCCACTTTTGGTCTATCCTTTCATCATCTGCATAAATTACGTCCCTGTAATTTCAGATTCCTCCCACTTTTGGTCTCTGTAACTTCAGATTCCTCCACTTTTGGTCCCTCATTTTTCGTGTCATGTATGCAGATTCTGCTGACGTGGTGAAATGAGGGACCAAAAGTGGAAGAATCTGAAATTACAGGGACATAATCTAAATCTTTTTTTTAACAGAGACTAAAACCGAAATTCGCTAATATTACAGGGACGAAAAGAAGTATTTATTCTACTTTTTGTTTTGAAAGCTTAATGGGTCAACCTTAGATAGAAGAAAAAAGGCCATGGCCTCAAGATACACGATGGATAACATTTGGTCCAGTAAAAGAACCCAGTCTACTTAATACTGTAAAAGAGTTTTTTTTTTTTCTTCATGTAATAACTTGATTTTTTTTGTTGACAGATTGTTAATATAACTTGTAATTTTTTTCCTTAAATAAAATTGCAACACTTTTTTTAGTTCATAAAAAAAGGTCAATTTTATGTTCTATTTATTTATTTATTTTATATATTTAATAAAGTTGTTTTGAAGGGATGTTTTTTTATATCATTTTTTAACCCAAATTCCAGATTTGCATCTGTATCGTTTGAGAATGAATTGGCTTTTATGTTATTTGAATATGATCAAAGAACAACAATGTTAATGCGGTCATATTAAAAAAACAATATGGTGATGAGGTTGAAATTTTTTGCTTCATTATGAAGGTGATCGGAGAAGATAACAGAGAGAAATGGAAAAGTGAGTTTTTGTTGAGATTTTCAGCAAAGCTTATTCAAAAGACAGATAAGAAAGTTCAACAACAAAGAGTTTCTTGTGTTTTTGTTTTGGACTGTACATGCTTGAAGTTAAGAGAGAGATTTGTTCCAAAGGATATGTTGACCACATTACTTCATGGAAGTTAAGACAGACTTATGACCCTATGTTTATGGGTGAATTGTGTTTATGAGTTGTGCTGCCATTACATGTGAATGCAGAGTTTATAAGTTTTTTTTTTATTTAATTCATAAGAAGGGTAAGAAAGGTATTTTATCTACATGTGTATAATTTATAAATATATTAACTAATGTGGAGCTTGTTATGATTTATCATATATATGGGGGGAAATATAAATAAGCATGTTACAGGAACAATCCACAATAGCAAGTAATTTGTATGGGTCCAATATGAACCAAAACAATGACAGGTCCAGCCTAAATGCACCCTTGTTTGAGATATCATCTTGGTTAGTTCAAGTGAGAAATATTTCACATTAAAATAAGCTGAAAATACATTGTTAAAGGGTGATTCTTGTTTTTTTCTTTAACTAGATTTTCCCCCAAAGATTGGATGTTTACACATAGGTAATCTCAAATTCTTGATTAAATCAACTAAGATTTTATTTGTCACCAGCTATAGTTTGATTCTATATCATTCCACAACTAAATTACAATAAATTAAATAAATGTTTATTAGCATACCAACAACACAAACATGGTTGTTAGTTCCAATCCTAGAGTGACTACATATGAATGTTGATGACTTGATGTAGATTTAAAGTTGTTCTTGGGATGACAACAATAATAAAAATGTGTTTTTTTTTAGGATAACTCATGTGTTTAAGTCTTCATATTTGGATGTATTGTTTATGCACCAAATGAAGGTAGATCTTTAAGTCTTCTTGGTAATAAGAGATTAAATTTTAACATGTCAGCATTTCATAACGAATTTGTTCATCTCATCTCAGATTATTTTCCTTATTTGAGAAAAAATGATCTTTATTTTAAGACTTATATTACGATATACAACTTTGAGGATGGAATAGTAACAAAGTTAAGGGTAAGGGTGCCTAAAGAAACTAAAAGGAGTTCTCATAATATCAATTGCAACATGAGCATTTTTAAAATAGAAAATACCACTAATTAACTTAATGTATTTGTTCGGGTGAAATTAAGGAAGTGCAAATTTTCCTATATGAATTTCGACCATCTATGAATCAAGTTTGTGGAAAAGGTTTTGCTCTTATTTTCATAACCTTTTCCACAAATTTAATTTACAGTATTGGTCAAATTCATATAGGAAAACAAGTCATTACTTTCACGAAACAAATACATTTGAACTTGTGAATTTTCTATTGAAAATTTCTTTCTGTATACCTAATATCATCAAAACCCTTCTTTACTCCTTGATTTATACCCTCAACATTATTGTGATTATATCCTCAAACTTGATTCAAAAAGGGTTGAATACTTTGATGAGGAGGTAGTTTCAAATAGTGATAAAGACCATAAGTTTAAATGGTGCTTGAAAGTGAACAAGAGTGTGATGTGGGATTTGAGGATGATGGATGAAGAACTCCCAAAAACCGAGTGTTAATTTTTTTTGGTTTCTCGGTTGAAATATGGTTGCAAAATAGATGGGTGTGGGTAATGGCTATTTATATTGGTGTGACAAACAGTGACTACTTTGCATTGTAAGTGAAGATTAAAGGAAGTAGGAAACTTTAGGATCGACTAAAATTTTAGAGGAGGAAGATTTTTTATTTTATTTTTAGTGATCCATGCCCAACTTCATTATTTGCACAAAAATGGATAAAAGATAAGGCTGGAACTGATACTTGGTCGCATACACCATACTACAGACGGAAAGTTCAAAACAAACTTTATTTGATCTCAAATTTATAAATTATTCTGACTTATTTAGCTCTCTTTCTAGTATCACCTAACCATGCGGAAACTAAGCTGTCTAAGTAATCTTTTGTTACTTTCAATGGAACCATTATATACTTAGTTGATTGGGTTCCTTAACACAATAACTAGGGTCAAGGAGACGTTGCTTTATGTTTAGTCTGCAAGAGTACTTATTGTGATATGTTTATTTCTTAAGGTTGAGTTGTTTGTGATCTATGTAGCGTCGATACTTCAGATTGAATGCATTGTCGGTGTAGGGGCATTGACTTCTCTGATTTCATTTATGTAATAATAAAACCATTTTTTTTTTCAATGAGTAACCACAACATGGACCTCTCTTTGTGATCACAATATGGGTTCATATATTAGTAAAAAGATCTAGAAACCAGTACAATTCAAATTGGTCATAGTTCAATCCAGTAATAACATAAGCAATCACATATGAGCAAAACCTAATAATGAAATACATTAATTATAATATGAACTAAGCCAATAGACACTCATCAATATTTTATGTCGGATTAATTCAAATTTCATTGGATATCATGTGACTATGCAAGTCCAATATGATTGAAACTGAACAAATTTCACTTTATATTGAAACTACACATATTTGAGTGAGACAAGGATTGTGCTGAATTTTCTTTAAAACTGTTATAGGCTAGGGAATATTTTTTTCTTGGGAATATTTTTTCTTGGTCTGAACATACCTCCCTCTTCCGGCGTCCACATCCACTTATCCTCCTCCACCCCCAAATTTACTCTTTCAATAAGAGCAAATAAATTATGAATTAAATTTTATTCCCAAAGAAAAGGTAGTCTCCTCCGAAGTAAGTTCCAAGTTACCTCCACATGTTTTATCTATAGTTGGACAAATTCATACAGTAAAGATGGACTTCCTCAATCTTGCTCACAACAAGTATGTTTGACTTGAAATAGTGAACTATTCTATTTAAATTTTCTTATGATATGCCTAATATCAAGGAAATCTTTATTCAATTATTTGTTTCTTCATACCCTCAAGATTGTTGTTATTCTATCTAGTATCACAGTTAGAAATGTTTTTATGAGGGGCCCACTATATATATATATATATATATATATATATATATATTTTTTCTTTTTTTATATTTTTATA
>Ga0228710_1008828_pt1 | contig 14288 bp, 13 predicted proteins | sample MedpolnodulmetaG_FD_177995 | JGI IMG/M metagenome (GOLD analysis project Ga0228710, IMG submission 177995) | Root nodule microbial communities from Medicago polymorpha collected in Santa Monica, California, United States - pink nodules | ecosystem: Host-associated > Plants > Roots > Nodule...
AATGATATTTATCTTAATATGATGTATTTTCTTCTTTACTTGGATCGTGAGAAGTTGTATGTTAATGTTGAACTATGTGAAGAAGTTGATGTTAGTGAATGCATATATGTTGATTGATTGAGATGTTTTTGGTGAATACATATATGTTAATTGAATTGTGAATGTTGTTGGTGATTGCATATATGTCAAGTGATAGTGAATTGTTGGTGAATACATATATGCTAAATGATTGGTGATGATGTGGTGAATTGTTGTGTGAACATATGCATTGTGTCGAGTCATATGTTCATGCATACATGACTGATGGTGACGAATGTTTATATCCAAAATGTAAGACGGGTGTGAAATCTTACATACGATGTTTTTGTTGCATCGAAGGTGACGACCTTGAGGTGATTTGGTACCGCATGCATCTAGAAGAGTCTAGAACATTGCATGCATTTGAATAGTTGATGAGTCGTGTCATAATTGAATATGTGACTTGGTGAATTTGTACATTGGTGAAATTTGGTGAATGTTGTGATTATGTGGATTGGTGTATATGTACATTGGTGGATTTTGTTGATGATTGTGACTGTTTGAACTAGGCTCTAATTGCGTGTCTTACTTGCTTGTGCTTATACCCTTGGTGAATCTATTTGATGATAATTATTTTGGTAACAGTAATGAGGTGAGAATTGTATAAGTATATACATATGATGTGGTGATTTATTTGATAATGATGATTGTTTGCTTATACCTTGAAATGATGAATTGTAATTATTGAGTTAAGTATGCTAAATGAAGAAAAAGGTGAGTAATCCTTTCATTGATTGATGTTGATAAATGATGAGCTTATGACAATGACTTGATTAGAGATTAAATATGCTTGCTATGCTATGTTAGTAATGTGATAGCTTGAGGTGTAAAGAATAGGGGATAATAATCATGTGATGTTAGTATTCTAGGAAGGATGAGTATTTATATGTGATATGTATGAATCCTTGAATGCTTATGTTTTCATATGTTGATTATGATTTATGTGAAGCTTACTCCCAGTGGTCTGTGGTGGACCGCCTACCTATTTGTATGAATGGGTAGACGGCGTGCATGAATAGTTGTTGGTTGCTTGGTGAGTGCGTGGATAGCGGGAGCTATCTCCATTATCGTTTCATTGGAGTCTTAGAGTAAGCTCTGATCTAGGATGTCTGTCTTTATGATTATTCTAGATTGTTTCTGCTGGATTTATGTTGTTGAGATTTTGCCCATATGTCGGGACTTGGAGATTTTTATGATGATGTATGTTGATCTTATAACATGTATATTTTAGAGATGTATGACTTATATCCGCTGCGACTGTTGATGAATTTTATATATGCATGTTGTTTGAATCTTGATGCGAAGACAGCGTCTATTTCTTGAATATTTATATTATTCGCGTGTATTATCACTTTAATAGAAATAGGGCGTTATAATGGATATTACTAGCCTTATTGGAACGAGAATTATATTGCTCTAGCCCGGTAATACTCTTCCAAAAGGCAACAGGGTCATAGTCAGAAGGCTTTAAAGTGTGATCCCAAGAATCACGAATGTACCCCGCATTCGTGAGGCCTAAATCCTTGCAAAAAAATTTCCAAATACATCTCGTAATCAACGTTTAAAAGTGGGAATGAGACTTTATGATTGGGGTTATCCGACTTCGACCTATCCTTTGTGAAGGAAAGTGAGCTCAAAAACTCGTAGGTAAAGTTTTCAAACCTCTCCCTAGGCCTCAACATCTCGAACCAACCTAAGGTATTTAACAACCTAACTACATTATCTCTAATACCTAGTGTATTCATAACACCACTATCAGGGTACCTGCAAGCAGATAAAGGTCTAGAGACAAGAGTTTTATTCCTATCGCGCTGTTCAGGATCTTTGAACACGATGTCGTGGTTCCAGACAACTGCTTGCTTTTTCCCTGCACCACTTCCTGAGCCTTCAACCTCCTTTCCTTTTCTCTTTGAAGCCATTGACCTAGTTTGACTTTGGTTGGGTTGGGTTGGGTGAAGGTTAGGTTTTGGTAAGATTTTGTGTGGGAAAGGTGGTTTTAGTGATGGGTTTGAGTTTTAAGTAAGAAATTTGAGTGTTGGGGTGAGATTTGATGAAGATTTTGGGGTTTTTGGCTTAGGGTTAGGGGTTACACGATTTGTGGGTTGTGATGGATGATTGTTGTTTTTGATGGGTGGATTGGGTTTGGGATGAAGTTTAGAGTTGATTTGGTTTAGAAATTGTGTGATGTGGTGAAGTTTGGAGAGAGTTATGGAGGTTTGAAGGGTGAGGTTATGGAGGTTTAGAGAGAGAACTTGAAGATGAGAGAGGTTGTGTTGTTTGAATATGGAAAGAAGAAGGAAAAATTTTTGGTTATAGGAGAGGTGGTGTCCCGCACGGCCGTGCCTCTACAAGCACGGGTCGTGCTTCCTTCTCTGGTTTTTGTATGTTTGGCAAGACTTTGGGTCGCGTACGGCCGTGCGTAGGCTTTTGGTCATAGGCATCAAAATATTTTTCATTTTCTCCTCATTTTTGGACAATTACATACAAAACAAATTAAAACAACACAAAACAAACAAAATAAAAGCAATTAAACTCGTGGGTTGCCTCCCAAGAAGCGCTCGTTTAAAGTCATTAGTTTGACGGTTAGAAGCACCTTCAAAAAGGATCAAAGAGATCATATCCTGTAGATGACACTATGAAACGTTCTTTCACACTATGATCATTAATCATGCAACAAGAATAAACAGAAGGGTCCTCAACAAGTCTGGCCATTTCAAATCCTATCCTCTCATCACTCACTTGAAAAACAATCCTACCACCCTTAACAAATATGATAGGAGGATAGGAATTTCAGAGTCCTCCTCAATGTCAACTACCACAAAATCAGCCGGGATATATATCCCTCCTACCTTAACGAGGATGTCCTCAATAAATCCTTCGGGGCGGATGGTGGTACGATCAGCTAATTTCAAGGTCATCTCGGTAGGTTTCGACTCACATATACCCATCCTCTTAAAAAGGGACAAAGGTAACAACCTAATACTAGCCCCTAGATCGCACATGGCTTTCTCAATGGTTTCACTCCCAATCACACAGGGGATAGAAAAACTACTTGGATCCCCAAGCTTTGGAGGCGATTTCTTTATGACATCACTACATTCCATTGTTAAAGCTATTGTCTCATTACCCTCTATTGTTCTTTTCTTTAACAAAATATCTTTCAAAATTTTTGCATAGAGAGGCTTCTGAGACAAAGCTTCAGTAAATGGAATATTAATGTAAATTTTTCTTAGCATGTCAATAAACCTTTTAAACTGTGCCTCCAAGCTAGGCTTAACAAGCCTCTATGGGAAGGGAACTTTGGGCTTATAAGGTGAAGCAAAAGGCTTTTAATTCTCTCCTATGAATTTCTCACTATTTGGTTTATCACTCTCTTCTCCCTCAATTGTTGTGGTTTTCACAACGGGGTCCTCTAACTGTTTGTCATCCCTAAGAGTAATAGCATTTATATGGGCTTTGGGGTTGGCTTCAGTTTGACCTGGAAAGACTCCCAGGGTTTGAGAGGAAGCAGCCACCTGTTGGGCTACTTGGGAGATTTGAGTTTCTAACATCTTAGTATGCAATGGAGTCTACTTTAGATGTGAGTTTGCCAAGAGAGTCATTCAAAAATCGAGTTTGATTCTTAAGCTCTTGGAGCTGCTTAGATTGATTCATAACATAACTTTCCATTAAAAGTTCCAATCTGGATTTGTGAGGGACTCTTTGGTTGATTTCATAACCAGGTGGTGTTGTTTGTCCATAGGAATTTTGAGGAGTTTTATAAAAAATTTGGTTTTGCCTCATTCCTTGGTTGTATTGAGCATAATTCATTTGTTCAACACCTTCAAAAGCACTACCTAGTTGGCACTCAACGCCAGTATGGCCAAATATACCATAGACTTCACATGGAGGTGAAACAAGAGCAGGTGTGACAACACTAATTCTCATTTTATCAAATTTTTGGGAGAGTGCGTCCACCTTAGTAGCTAGATGATCAAGGGTAGAAATTTCGTACATACCTGCCTCTTTTTAGAGGGTGAAGGAATAGCAGTGATGGCTCTCTCATTTATCCACTGATAGTGGTTTTGAGCCATATCCTCGATCAAAGCATATGTTGTTGTGTAATTCTTGTTCATTAAAGCTCCACCTGCAGTTACATCAACAATCATTTTTGTGGTATATGAAAGACCATTATAAAAAGTGTGGACAATAAGCCACTTCTCCAAACCATGATGGGGGAAAAGCCTAAGCATTTCTTTGAAACACTCCCACGCATCGTAAAAAGATTCCCCATCTTTTTGAGCGAATCGTGTGATTTAATCCCTCAATTTAGCAGTATTAGAAGGGGGAAAGAATCGGGCAAGGAATGCTTGCCTCATTTGGTCTGATGATATGATAGAACCAACTTCCAATGAATGAAACCAAGCACTAGCTCTATCGCTTAAGGAAAAGGGAAAGAGGTGCAGCCTTATGGCCTCTTAGTTTGCCTTCAAGGTTCCACTGAGTCTTAAAAAAGTTGAAATATGAAGATTCAGATCATCAGTGGGTGATCCGGAAAATTGATTTTGCTGCACCAAGTTAAGAAGTGCACACTTGATTTCAAAATTGTTACCCTCATCCGTTGGGTACACAATAATAGCATGTGACTCTTCCGTGGAAGGGGTTGCATACTCCTTAAGAGTGCGTTCCTCAGCCATACCGTTACTATTTCGTGCTTTTCTCTTTCTTTTATGCAAGAATCCTTCGATCTCGGGAACGAGTTCACCAAGACTTTTGCTTCTTCGCATAAAAGAATAAGAAAACGTTATTAAAAAGAAGTCAGTCTAACCGTTATTAAAAAGTTAATCAAATTGCTTAACTCCCTAGAAGCGGCGCCAAAAACTTGATGTAGTAAATCCGCAAGTGCACGGTTTATCGATGTAGTAATAAAAGATATCGTTCCGACAGAGAGTTATGAATTTGATTGACTTTCAACAATGATTAGATGAGAGTTCAAAGTTAAAAAGTTGGATTTTTGTTTGATTTAAAATAACAATAATAAAAACGCCTTGGGATTATTGGTTGATCTTGGTGACAAATCGTTCACAAACCAAACCCTAAACCTAAATCTTACGTTGGATCTATTTTCTAAAGACAGGTTTCTCTTTGGTTTTTCATATATCCTTTCGGTCTCAATGAATGTATTTCAATAGCAACCACACCTATTCTCATGGTTGATTGCTATTGAAACCCTTTAAGTACAAAACTTTTAATGTCTCAAGGTTTGCTAGACTATTCTCATATTTTAATATTTATCTTCATTTATTTATGAATTTATTTTATAATTTTCATCATCATGTTAGATTATTTTTTTTCCTAAGTTCGACTACATTTATTATGGATGTTATTTAAATATTGTTGTGAAGTTTTTGTAATGTATTAGATTTATTTAATATTTAACTCGAATACTTGTTTTTGTGTATTATTTTTTGTTGCAGGGATGGATTTTGGAGCATTTTCCAGGTCCGTACCCAAGGAAGCCTAACACGAAGTGGAAAAAGGAGAGACCATGTGCATGGAGATGGCTTACTAGCAGATGGCATAAAGATGTGCATCATTACCACTTACGGCTGGATCGCTTAAAGGTGGATGATGTGAGGTTTTGTATGGTGATCACAGAGAAGTGCGCCCTTTTCAGCTTTTGTGCACTTACTCGGGATGGCTGATGTGCAGGAAGGAGAGGGAGTACCATCATTTACCTGAGCGGGTAAAGAGGCAGTTTAAGTATGTACATGACGTTCCTAGACATCCGTCTTCTATCGCTCAGATGCCTACGCAGTTGCTGACCACTGTGTTGCTAGACGCTCAGGCGTGGTTCTACCCTGATTGGAGACAGAGGTGTCAGAGACCATGGCATCATGAGCCTGGCTACATGGCTTGGTATGCCAAAGTCTCTCACCCTCGTATTCTCCCACCTGATGAAGGATCTCCTCCCAAGCGGGCGAACGTGGAGCAAATCATAGAGGAGGAGCATGCCAGAGAGCTGCCTAACACACTGACGATCATCAGAGATGTGGTGCAGATAGCTGATAACGTTGTGGTCAGGAGCGGCGAGATGACTAGAGAGGAGATAGTGCATGAGATGATCCGGATTGACAGTATTGGTCGACATGCCGTTACTTATCAGATTGCCAGGCAGCGCAGGGGGCAGAGGCATCGTAGGCAGCAGGGCTGATTATCATTAGACTTTTTTTATGTACTTTTTGACTATGATGATGGTGATGTATTATTATGATATGTTCCGTACATTTTCGTATTTCTATGACATATACGTACGTACGTTTTATATTATTTCTTGCGTTTAAATTTTATCCTGTTAAATAATATTATTTCATACATTTTATATTCATGAATTTGCAATTGGATGAAAAACTTTGTTTATCATGTTAAGGATTAAAATTTTGGATGAATTTGTTTAAGTATGAAAGAATTTGGTTATGAAAAATGGAAGGTGAGCTGCTGGAAATGGAATCAAACACGTAGCAGCAGTTAAGAACTGTTGGCATCAACGACAGTTAACTATCGCTGTCAACAGCTGTAGTTAACTGCTGCCGACTTTCTCAATGATAGTTAACTACAGCTGAAAACTTTTACGTAATTTTCGTATGTCAATGTGAAGTTATCAATGTCAGAAAAACAATTTTCTTAGAGAAAAAAACAGTTTTCCAACCTCGCAGGCTGTGGGCCGGCCCTGACATAAACCAACACTTTATATTAACAAATTTGTATTGAAAAAAATTAAAATCATGTGATGCAAGGTTATATTACATGCTTCACCAACAAATGAAGATTAGACACGATGAGAGAGAAAGAATCGTTGGTGCGTGGTCATATCGTCATACCTCCCCCAATTCTTAATTCCTTAAACCAATTTCACTTCCCAATATCAGGGCAGCGTTGGCCCCTTCTGGAATTGGTCTGGTTAGAGCTTGGAAGTGAGTGTTATAAAGTTAAAAAGTTTGAGAAAAAATATTATGCCTTTTTGAGAAACAATAACAACTTTGTCCCTCACATTTTTTCAGTATATCATTACTATCATAAAAATTAAACCAATGAAATTAAATTTCTGCGTTTTTCATGATCATATATTATTTTTAAGATCAATTACTTATATCTCTTACTAATATTAATAGATTTTGCTAATGAGTGTCATAACTCTAAGACACTTATTAAAGAAAACAAAAATATTAATTTTGTATTGGAAGCAACTGTTTTTTAACTTTTAAAAAGTTAAATTTACCACTTTTTTTTTATTTAACGTGTATTTAGATGTAACTTTGAAACCGCATTATGTAAAGCACTCAAATTGTAAAAATTATGAAGTATGTGTTTGATGCATATTAAAATCTCTAAAATATTTATCTCATAACCATAACTCGGTCGGTCCTAGTTTTCTAGTGAGAGAAACTCTAACTTCTCTCTAAACTTTCTTTCTCCTTCATTAGTCGAGGAAGGGTGGTTTTAGGTCATATTTTGACCTAAAATCATCCCTCTACATCTTTTTTCCTATTTTTTTCAATCTAAACAAGTGGTTTTCACATATATCAAGTTTTTCTTTTTCCGTTTTTGTGATTTCGTCGTCTAATTGCAGTGTTGTGTTGTTTGTCATCTTGTGCAGCATTTGATTTCGCGTCTTTTGCGGCATTTTTACTTTGCTAACACTAAAGTCCATACCTTAAGACTTCATGGAACGAAATTGTGATATAATCTACAACTTTTGCAAATAAGATTTGTGTTGTTTAGTCTACACAATCACTATCTAATTCTCTTAGTGCTATTTCTAGTGTACGTATATTTGAATTTTTGATAAATATTACTTCATATTTTATTACCTCATTTAAAAAGTATAATAATAAAATATTGATATCTTTGTCTGCATTTTATTTTATATTCCCAATTTTTTATGTTCTCAGTGTTTGTGTACTTAATTCCTTACACTGTGACCCTTTTATGCTTCAAGGATCCTCTTTTCTCTCTTCTCCATCTACATATACTAAGAACCTCTCTCTCTCTCTCTCTCTCTCTCTCTCTCTCTCACTAAGGCTAATACTTATTGTGTCATTTTATTCAAATTTCTTCACTTATTTGACAACCCATTTTTCCATATAATCTTCCAAGCTTGTTTTCAAACTCAACCAAATAATTAATCCTCAAAAAGTTACCAATTATGGGTAAGGAATGGTATGGGGTTAGAAAATCTTCCAAAAGAAGTGTTATAGTTGAAGGAAATGAAACTACACCAACACCACCTAGTGGTTGCATGTGTGCTTTTTTTCAATTCTTTGATTTTCATCCATTTCACTTTCCTAACACAATAAATCATCAACAAGAAATCACATCTTCTTCTTGCATCTCAAAAGAACACACTACTACTAGTGTCCCAAAAGGTTTAATAATTTTTTACAGTGTTTTTGAGGTTAAACTTTTCAAACAAGTTTTATTGTTTAACTACCTTTTATGTTTCTTTCTTTGTCTTTTTCTCCCTGCTTTTTAATGTTGTTGTACAATTTCAGGTGCTGAAGCTCCTAGGAATAGCTTGGAATCTGAGGATAGCATAGTTTCAAAAGAAGAAAATTTAAAAATTCCAGTAAGTTTATCAATTACTTGCCACTCTTTTTTCAGCAATGTATTTTTGGATTCCAGTTCTTTAAAATGTTTACTTTATAGTACATAAAGTATTTTTGTCAAAAAAAAGTACATAAAGTAAATACTGAATGACATTATAAACACATTTAATTGTTAAAAAGTTTTTAGATTAGAATTTTTTTTTTGAAAGAGATTAGAAACTTTATTTTAAGTGCTGTAAAATTTTTCTTTTTATTTACGTATTGTAATGGATAATAATTGTGATAGAGATGAGGTGAAAGACAAGTTAAAAAAATATATTTTTAGATTCTTTTTTTTGTAATAACAATATTTTTAATGAATAGAATTAATGAAAAATAGTGTAACGGCATTTTTAAAATTCCTGAAAATGTTAGATTTTGTTTACAAAATTGTAAAAGAAAATGATGCAGAAAATATTGAATGTATATTGTACTATGTATATTATTTGAACTGCAAATGAAAAAAAAAATATACAAAACTTTGCAAATATATATATTGTACTATGCTAATTTTTTTCCTTATATTTTCTACTAACTTTTGAGGAGACAAAATCTAAAACCAGTATTTTGTGTTTCATTCTTTCAAATTCTAGTTTAGTTTGTTTATTTTGTAAAGTGAGTAATGATTGTGTACTATAAAGTGATGATTTTGATTTTGACCCACTTACTAATTTTTAATTTTTTAAAAATCTAGAAAAATATACAAATCAAGACAAAAAGGAGCAATGGTGGAAGTTTGACTGATTTGTCCTCAGAAATTAGCACTTCACCAGGAACAAAGACACCAACTTTGGTTGCAAGATTAATGGGTTTGGATCTTCTTCCAAATCCAAACTCACCCTCTTTTTCTTCACCTCTTTCAACACCAAATTCACAAGGGAAGAACAACATTATTCAACATCTTCACCAAGTTAGAACAAAGCAACAACAATTTCAAACCAAAGCAAGAAATAGTATTGATAGTAGTGAAATTACAAGAATGTCCTCATCTAGGAAAACAGATTTTGATCATCATAGACTCTCTCTTCAAATAAACAAAGAGAATAATCTTGGTGGTGAGGATTTTGAGCTACCTAGATTTTCATTTTCCAAGAGGAAAATTGATGAGAATAGTTGCAAAAGTCCAAGTCAATATGCAAAACAAATTGTTAAACAAGTTAAGGAAAGTGTTGTTAGTAGAAAAGTTGGTCAAGACATTACCAACACTCTCAAAAGCAATCAGGTACTTTCATGTCTTAAATAATATCTAATCATTTAATGTCATATAATATTTTTTTTTAGGGAATCATATCATTTTTATTTTATATTTCATTATTTTGAAGCGAAATTTAATTTTAAATTATTTTATTTTTAGGGGATCAGTACTCAACAAAACTCCAACGTACCAGATAATTTATCAAGAAAAGATCAATTATTAACAAGAGAAGAAGTTTTAGGACAATTAAGAATCAAGAGGTGTCCTAAAACAACAACATTGATAGATTCAAATCCTAAACCATCATGTTCACCAAGGATTAGATTCATTGACAACAAACACAAGCCAAACACAAAACCAAAGGCTTATACATTGAAAGAAGATCAAGAATCAAGTGACAAGAAATTAGTGTCCAAATGTAAGAAAGATGCCACTGAAAAGTTTAGTTCAAGATTCAAAAGGCCTACAAAGACATCAGATATAAACATTCGTCCAACTTCAAATTCTAGAGCCAATGACATCAAAAGTAATATAAAAAACAAGAGAATTCCAAATGTTCTCTCTATTGGGAAAGAGTCTTCCCATCTGGCCAACAAAATTCCTCTCAAACAGGTACTAATTTCCCATAAGTTAATTTTATATATTTTGTGTTCATCAAATATTTTTTTTATGCAATTCAAATTACTATAATACCCTCATCTTCATATGAGATTTGTTTTTCTATTGTGTATTTAACAAAAAAATGAAAATACACATTTTACTATTTTAATTATTGTAAAATGTACACATTTTACTATTTTAATTATAGTAAAATACACATTTTACTATAATTAAAATACGCCATCCTTAAGTTGAAATTTTGGATGAATATCATATGACTCAAATTTAGAGTTTATTTTTAAGCTTTGATTGACAATTTCTTCGTAACATTTAGCAATGCTCTTACTGTAAATGTGTGTTTTTCTACGCAATTCAAATTGATTTTTACATACAACTTATTTATAAAAAAAAATAAAAAATGAGAATGGGAAAATATTTTAGTATGTCAATTGTGTTTCCATTTGAATTTTAATTAACAAAATCAAAGGCTATCACTAGTTTATATTTTATGTGGCACATTTTCCAATCAATGTATAACATTGTATTTCACCATCATAGTAAATTAGTACTAAAAAACAGTTAATCTTTAACTTTTTGTGGATTAAAATAAAAGTTAATATCATATTTGCTTTTTTTAACCATTTGTATTTTCATGTTGTTTACCAAAAAAAAACATTAAAAACAAAAACAGTCACAGGTATCTGAAACTCAAGACTCCAAACTCTGCTCACAGTTATCTAGTTGTTCGAGCCAAAGGTACAAACAAGAAGGAACAGTCACACTCTCCAACCAAGAACCAAGCACCAACGTCATAGAAGACAAATTTAACGGTGCCATAACCCTAGAAACATACAAACCAGAATTTCAGTACATCACTGAAATCTTAAACAAACATTGCACAATCACAACAACAAAAAACGTGTCTTTTAACAAATGGTTCTCTTCAACACATCCACTTGACCCATCAATCTTCCACTGCATTGAACAAAGTAGTAACGATAATGATCGAAACTTTACCCTAAAAAACCAACTTGGTCATCGTTGGAATCGAAAATTGTTGTTTGATTTGGTCGATGAAATTCTAATCGAGATTTTGAAGCCGAATGGTAGCGAAAAAAGGTTATGTTTTTTGGATGGGTTTTATGACAAGTGGACAATTACGGAGCTAGCAGAGATAGTGTTGAAAAGAGTTGTAGAGTTTCCGTGTGCGAAGTGTGAAGTTTTGGATGACATTGATAATTTGATTGAAGGAGAAGACATGGAGAAATATAGCAAGGTTGAAGATGAAGAAGTAAGAGAAGGATTGGTGATGGAGATTCAAGGAAACATATTAGACACATTGGTGCATGAAACTATTTTGGTAATGGAGATTCAAGGGAACATATTACCATTTTAATCTTTCAAAAGATGGGTACAATTTAGTTTTCAAATTTATAGAAATCTAAATTCATGTTTGTTATTGTAAGAATTCTTAGACAATCATGACTTATTAGATAGAAAAGTTAGTTACACTACTCACTTGGTTAGTTAAGTTAGTTAGTTGGTCTTTCTATTGGTTACATAAGTCTGATGTATTACTCGGTTTTATATATAAGAAAAAATTGATCAACAAAAATTGATGCATTTAGATCGGATTTTAAACATAGTTTTTATATGTGTTTAGTCCCTGCAAATATTGATCATTTAAAATTTGGTCTCTGTATTCGTTTAACCTGGCATTTTGCCCCTTCAAAATTTAATCACTTAAAATTTCTTCCCTCAACCAAATTAATCACTGTCACGTCACTGATTAGCTGACGTGTCACTTCTTATTGGTTAAATGAGTTTCTGACCGTGTGAAAGGACAAAATACCGCCAAGGCAAAAAAGGAAAGGACCAAAATATCCTCTCATCCTTCTTCTTCCATTGAACCCAGACCTATTCTCTCCTAAAACATCAATAACAACAATAACGACATTAAAAATCCAAATCAAAATGTGCCATTAACAACGTCATAATCTGTCATTAACAACATCAAATCAACAACAATAACAACATCAGTTGTTCACAACATCATAATCTGCAAACTTAACACTTTCCACCGGAAATAGCCGCGAACCAAACGAAGCAATTCACAGTGAGAGCGGAAACGGAAACGGCGGAGCAGGGGTTTGTAAGATGTAAGGAGAGCGGACACGGAAATGGAAACCGTTGTTGGAATCTCGAGGAATTCGGTGAATCCACTTGTGAAATCGGGAAGTGGTGAGCGGATTCCGTTCGGTGACGATGAGTTTAATTTTGTATTCTCCGGTGAAGGCTCGTTCACGAGATCAGTGAAACCGGCGATATTCGCGGCGGAGATTTCTTGGAGGATGAAACACGTAGAATCACCGCAGTGAAACCAACGGTATTTCGCGGCGGATATTGGATGAAAATATATAGAATGTTTTAATGTTTTAAATTTCGCATATGTTTTTTCTCTGCCTGTTTCAATCATGCGTGTAAGGCAAAGAGGAAAAAGTAGAGACATATTACATTCTTTCTTTTTCTTCCAAGAGGAGGGTATTTTGGTCATTTCCTATTTAACTAGAATAACTAAGGATATTTTGGTCATTTCGCGTGCGTATGAATCAATTAGCAACGCCACTTCCTTAGATTAGTGACGTGGCAGTGATTAATTTGGTTGAGGCACGAAATTTTAAGTGATTAAATTTTGAAGGGGCAAAATGCCAAGATTAACGAATACAAGGACCAAATTTTAAATGACCCCTATTTATAAGGACTAAATACATATAAAAGCCTTTAAAAAAAATAATGCATGATGTAATTAATATTATCATATCTATATAATTTTCATTTTTACTTTTCTTGTATCAATGATTTATATCAAAAAATAGTAATAACTTGAGAGGATAAGAGTTGTGAATTTTTCTAATTCTAATTGCAATTCTTAAAAATCAAATTGAACATGGATTTTTTTGGTTTTACCGATTTCATATTTATAAGTTCAAGGGTATTCAAGATATGGTTTGACAGTGAGTTAGATGAAAATGTGGTGTCACATTGTATTGATAAAACAAATTTTTCACCAAAAGTAAGAGACACATTGTCCTTAAGTCAAAATCAATGTCAAACAAAGATGCACTAAATTGTATAAACTCAAAGATCATGTTATTTCAAAACAATTTTAGGGTGGTTGTATCACGTGACATTGTGGTGTGGGCCCCACAAGACATGGGGTAATGGAGTTGGACCCTTTGATTATAGGGCCACACATGAAGAATTTGACCCTCTCTGCACAATTGCCCCATGTCTTGGACTGCAAAATTGATTGGTTATTAAAAGACAATATTCTGCAGAGGAATCCAATCCCGACTTTACTCCTTACCTCTTCTCTCATATTATATTAGTTTATTATTATAGTATAGTATATGATAAGTATTTTTATTTTAATGAACTTTTTCTGTAGTTTAGTCTAGTATAGTATAAACACTTTATTTGAGGTTCTCGTAAAATTAAGTTTAGCTCACTCCGGATATTTGCTTGTGATTTGAGAGTATTTTTTTTCTTCAATATCTCATATTCAATTTTTTTCGGTGTCAATTTGAGTGGATTAATTTAGCTTTTTCAAAAAAAAAAGTTTAGCTCACCACAAGAGATAAGGTTAATTTAGTGATTTATAATAAAACATAGCTATCATTGTCAAAAACAATATGAGCTAGTGTTGGATGTTCCTCATTTGAAGAGAGGTAAATAATCATCTCATTAGTGTTTCACTTAAATAGTGTTATTGCTAGGTTGAAGTTTGATGT
>Ga0228710_1008830_pt1 | contig 14285 bp, 4 predicted proteins | sample MedpolnodulmetaG_FD_177995 | JGI IMG/M metagenome (GOLD analysis project Ga0228710, IMG submission 177995) | Root nodule microbial communities from Medicago polymorpha collected in Santa Monica, California, United States - pink nodules | ecosystem: Host-associated > Plants > Roots > Nodule...
CTAACAGATTTCATTTGGACTTGTAACCAAAAAAAGATTTCATTTGGACAAACATGCTAAAATGATTGAGCAATTCACCATAATTTTTATTTGATTTTCAAAAATCCTTAAATAAAATTACATATAATTTTGGGTCACATTGCAAATACACACATAATATCATACAAACCTACTAAGGAGGTAACCTATCTCTAATCCTAACCATTGAATAAAATACTAATATATCAATGGTCTAAAGTTTATTTGTGCATGGTACCCAAAAACATTTACTTGTGCATGCTAAATGTCACCCCGCATCAAACCTTTCAAACTTTTTTCACTAGATCATCACATTTCAAGTCTTTTTTAAATATCAAACACAAGGTAAGATTGCATCGTGTTTCTTAAGGGGGTGTTTGTTTCATGGTATCAAAAATTATTTCGAGGAATAATATTCCCAGACATAACTATTCAAGGAATTATTTTTTTAAAAAAATGGTTGGATAGTATTGTTAGTTCCCATTTGAAGTCTTAGAGTGTGCTCCTCCTCAAACTTTTAGATTTAATTCTCCCCGATGTCAATTTATGTGTAGATTAATTTAACTTCTTAAAAAAAATTATTGTAAGAATACCAGCTTCCCAAGATGATGATAATAAATTTGAAGAACAAAATGAATAAAAAAGGGAAACATTTCAAAGGATAAAGGGTGTTTAATTGGGTGGAGTCTTAGATGCACTTGATTGTGTTAGATACGATTAGAATTTTACTAAACTGCTTAGGTTTATATATATCAAGGTTCGTTAACAATGTTATTTGTTTTGCTACCCATCAACTGGTGTTACATTTTTGTGACAATAAACTTGTGTTACATTACATTTTTTTGACAATAAACTTGTGTTACATTACTATATGCTATGATATAATTAATTCATAGAGATCAACTCTGATACATTATCAAACTCAAAAACATGACTGTTTGGTAGGACTGATATGATAGAGATAAAATAGGATAAAGAATTGATAATCATATGATAGGGTGATAACTAGAGCACCAAAACAAAACAAAAAAAATTCCAAAACAGAGAACCGTTCCAGACTTTGAAAACATAGAAACTTGATCAAATCACTTTTGTATTTCTATATATTTTTATAATTAGTTTTGCCATTTTAGAGTCAATATATAAACAGGCATCCATGATGTATGTAACTCATCAATGATTAGTTACATGCAAAATAAGATCTTTTTTTAGGTTTAATAGCAGTTTTGGTCCTTTATATTTTAAGAAATTGCGATTTTGATCCCAAAACAAAATAAAATACAAAACTGTCCCCTAAGTATTGTCTCTTTTGTAGTTTTGGACCCGAGGCCAATTTTGCCCAAGTCAATGCACACGTGGACGCCACGTGTGTAATTTTTTTTTTTAAATTATTAAAATAAATAAATAAAAATTATTATTTTTAATTTAAAAACTACACGCGTGGCGTCCACGTGTGCATTGACTTGGTCAAAATTAGCATGGGGCCAAAACCGCAAAAGAGGCGATACTTAGGGGGCGGTTTTGTATTTTTTTTGTTAGGGGATCAAAATCGCAACTTCTTAAAATATAGGGGGCCAAAACTGCTATTAAATCTTTTTTTTATTGCTTTTAAACTAACCCAGCTAGAAAATTAGGGAGGAAGAACCCTTAGAAACTTTGTTATCTATTTCTTTTTTTATCGTGAACATGAATATGGGGTTTTGATTAACAACAAGTGATTTGTAATTATATCTAAGAATAGAAGATTCACTAGATAGAATATCAACACTCAGACATGCGGACGTTATGGTGTACAAATGAGTAGGTGGAAAACATGCTTGTGTAGACTTGACTTGGGTTTCACCACTTGTGGGATTAGGTGTTGGATCTTTTACCGTAGGACGGGCTGCCCTAAAATCTGTGTCAAGCAAATTGGTCAATTATGATAAATCTGCTCTGACAATCAACATGTTTTTATACTATTTGCTTTTGACACTTTCGGTTTCCTAGCACCAGAGGTTTTTGACCTTCTACATAAAATTCAAAAGGTCATGCATAACAATGTCATGTCTCCTAGGTCCATGAACGTTGTGTTCACGATGATTGATTTTACCATCCAAAAAGGTCTAGCGGCACATCTTGTTGCCCGTCTGCCTTCTATTCAAGTGTAAATAATGGTTTATATATATAAAAAATCATTTGGATAAAAGATGTTTTTAATACTCTATTAGCTTCTTTCTTTTTTTAATTTTAAAAAAGACATTACTATATATAAATCGAGTGGTCCATATAAATTATTTGGTATACATCATGAAAGCTACCTCGAGTGGCATAGAGTAGTAGCAGTTTAGGCTGTGAAGTTGTTATTGACTTAATGTGGTCCATTGAATTATTCTCAATTGTCATTCATCACAATTAATCATCACGGCAACAAGGTTTGTAAGATTTTGGCGACATTTGAGAAAAAAGAGTTAACCTATTTTGGTGACATTATAAGGTCTACATACTATCAATTCCGGCCTCTGGCCAAGAGATCATCATCGAGTTTGTACCTTGAGCCATATCTAGTATGCATTATGCATTCTTTCTATACAAACCTTGATGGTCACCTCTCTGCCATATGAATAACATGATAGTAAAATTCGTTAAATCATAATAATTTGACTTTTATTATAACTATTTTAAAGTCATATGCATAAACAATTGTGATTTGTTAAAGTGTACTCCCTCCGGTCTCAAATGTAAGAAACAAAAAAAAAAATGCACACATATTAAAAAAGTGGATTGACCACATTTAAGTCATTATAAAAAGTGATATTTTTCTAATTTTACCCTTTCTTAGAGTAGTAAAGACATTAATGATAAAGTGAGTTTAATGATGGTAAACTTGAAATTGTAGCATTTAATAGGTTCATTTTACTATACTTTTTCTTATATTTGAGACCATCAATTTTATTTTTTTATTTCTTACATTTGAGATCGGAGGGAGTAAATTTTTCGATGGTCTTATTAACTTGTGTCATAATGATATATGTTAAAGAATCCACACATAGTAATTTTGTATGAAAAAACAAAGTTGATTTTATAAAAAGTTGAATCCACGATTTTTAAGATGAATATTTAATTTTTCTATTAAGTTCATTAATATTTGTGATTTTCTTACACCAACATTAAATCAAAAGTTAACTCAATATTTTTTGGCCGTCTTATTTTCCTCGGATACCAGTAAATATTCACTTAATTTATTTGTATTTTATTATTAGCAGAAATGATTTTCTTCAGAAGCAAATGCTTAGAGAGAAGGTTAAAATATGTGTATCATGCATGCTAGCTAACCAGGTCACTGGAAATGGAAGATGGATATCTCACTTTACTAGTATAGTCATGTCATACGCCGGTTATTATTGGTTTAGTAAATCAATGAATAACAGAGAAGATCAATGCAAGGGAGGCTGAGGAGTACCTTGGTTGCTTCATCATGACATCTCAATTGAGACTTGATACTAAAAATAAAACACATCCAATTAATCTAATATCAGACAATAAAGGTACGATAATTAATATGAAGGGAATCTCATTATATGCATGCATGTGAGAGGGATTTTATCCATTTCAAGGTACAATACACATTCAGAACGCCTAATATGGTAATCTTAAAACTATCGCCATCAATTCTATGTATGGTCATCTTAAGACTTTTGGTGTTGTGAGCAAATTAATAAAATTAGGGGTGGGCAAAAAAACCAAAAACTGAACTGAAATGCTGAACTGAACCAAAAAAAAACTGAACCATTACTAACAGTTCTGAAATTGAACTGAAACAGTTCAGTTCAAAACAGTTCAGTTCGATTCGAAACAGTTCAGTTCAGTTCAGTTCGGTAACTAAAATTCAATTTCATTTGTTTTTTTTCAAAGGTATTAATAATAACAGTTCAGTTCAGTTCGGAACAGTTCAGTTCGGTTTGAAACAGTTCAGTTCAGTTCGAAATGCAAACAGTTCAGTTCAGTTATTTTAAATTTAGCAAACAGTTCAGTTCAGTTCGGTTCAGTTTTCATCCCGAACTGAACCATGTCCACCCCTAAATAAAATTGCATCCTTTTAATTGTTTAAATGTCTTTATTTTTATACTTTTTTAAGGAGAATACTTAAGAACTATAACAAGTAAGTTTTTAATAAAAAATACTATAATTATTACTTGATTAAATGTAACCGTTTATATTTTCAATACAAAACTTTTATTTATGGATTTTTTAACAGTCCTTAGAACACCGGTTAACGAGGCTCTATTTTTTTATTGCAAAAGTATAATTCATAGATAAGGTTCTCTAATATATATATTTTTTTTTTGCTTTCACCCTGCGGTTCTTTTGAGAAGTGGGTTCTGGTAACATAGAGTTTGACTGTGAGTTAAACATAATCTAACAAAAAATTGTTCCACCTAAGAATCGAATTCGGTTCTCTCGAATGATTTGTCTTTGATTAAGTTCATTAACCACTTTAACTCAATTACTTGTTTCTAAAAACTAAGAAAAAAATAATAAGTTTTTGGTCTAAAAAAAAGAAAAAAATTATAAATTTAATGCCTCTAAAAAATGTTACTATCAATTCTGTTTTTGGTGAAACAATAAAAAAGGGATTTTTATTCACAAAAAATAAAAAGAGGTTTGATTTTACTTTGTAAAAAAATATTAAGATTCGTGCAGATTTTTTTTACAATTTTTTCGTGTAGAATTTTTGTTACAAAAAATAGCAATATGTAATTTAATTTTGGGTAGTACACCGATCGATACTGCGATGCGCAGGACATGTTACAAGTTGTGAATGTTACCCCACTCTTACCGGTATTAACATAATTTAATCATTTTTTTTTGCTGTTGAGATCTTAATTTACTTTAAATGCAAGATTAAGATTTGTTTCATGTATTGAATGATATTGTCTAATGAAAAGTGATATTGTCGACCAAATCCTGCTTGTGATAGCAAGGTAAATAGTACTAATCAACCAATTTAAATTTTTTAATGGAGTCACAAACATTCGTTACTAATTGTCAAAAAAAATTCTTACTTTTTATTTTTTATCATAAGCTCGTTACTTTTATTACAAATGAATCTAGTCGGCATTGAGAGGATGATTATACTCTAATCTATGTGATATGAGAGAATATGTCATATCTGTCTCAACTTCCCATGTGTGTCTCTGAGGCTGGATATTTTTTTAGGGTTAACTGACATTTATCCCTTGTAATATATGATACTTTTAATTTTACCTTCTGTAATTCTTTTTTTTATATTTCGTCCTTGTAAACTGAAGATTCTTCACGATTGCCCCCTAAGCACATTGACTCAGCAGAATCTCTGATGTGGCACTTACGTCATCTATATTTAAAAAAACAAAAAAAATTTAAAAAATTCAAATTATTTTTTTGAAATCGAAAAAAAATCAGATTTTTTTTTCAAAAATTAAAAAACATTTATATTTTTTTCCGAAATAAAAAAAATTCAGATTTTTTTCGAAATAAAAAATCTGGAAAATATTTTAATTTTTAAAAATTTGGATATAAACATTTTTAAATTCCAATTATATAATCTGAAAAAAATTCGATTTTATTTAAATTTTTAAAATCTTAACTTCATATTTTTTCCGAAAATTTTAAATTTAGAAAAAATTCAGATTTGTTTTAGAAATTTTTTATAATATCTTCAAATATTGTTCCAGAATTCAAATTTTATAAAATTTTAAAGATTTTTTAATTTTTAAATTCTGAATATAATTTTTTTTAATTCAAATCAAAATCTTAATTTCAGTATTTTTTTTCAAAAAATTTATAAAAAGATTTCAGATTTTTTTCGACAGTTTTATTCTTGAATTTATATGAAATCTTTTTCGAGATTAAAAAAAACAATTTTTTTACGAAATTAGGAATATTTAAAAAAAAAAAATCTGAAACTTAATTTTCAAAATAATTTTTTTTAGATGATATTACAATTTTCGAAGTTTTTTTAATTTATATATGGACATTTTAGAATCTTTTTCGTAATTATTTTATAATTTTTCAAAAAATTCGAAATATATTAAATTTGAGATTTTTCTATAATTTTTTTTCTAAATTTAAAAATTTTTTTTTTTTCCTAATAGATTGTTTTTTTTAATTTTTGAAAATTAATTTTCATATTTTTTAATTTTTTTAAATTATTAATGACTTGTAAATTGTTTTTTACGCGTGATAATCAAAAAATAAATAAAAAAGAAAAAGAAAAAGCCACGTAGTTGCCACGTTAGAGATTCTGGACTCAAAGGGCTCGGGAGACAATCCTGAAGAATCTTTATTTTACAAGGACGGAATCAAAAAAAATATAATTACACAGGGCAAAACCAAAAGTGCCTTATATTACAGGGGGTAAAGACCTATTAACCATATTTTGTATGGGTTTGATAGCAAGTAAGAATTAGGACCTGCTTGGATTATGCTTATTTTGATCTTATGCAAAATAGTTTATGCAAATAAATAAACGTGTATGTTAATTTATAAATTTTTGTTGTCAAAAATTGTATTTTTATAAACTGTTTTTTTATAAACTACATTTAGAAACTTATGAACAATGCATAAAAATTTATTTATTTGCATAAATTGTTTCACATAAGCTCAAATAAACATAATTCATTTGGTCCTAATCCTCTTAGGAATTACTACATACTACGAGTCAAGATCCTCTCCATTTATTTCCCTCTCAATTTCCTCCATTCAGAGATACAAAGACATATAAAAAGTAAAAAATAATTAATGATGGTGGGACCCACCATCTATTTTTTGTGTCTATCTCTCTCCAAATTGCATCTTCCATTTATTTTTATAAATGGAGAGGATCTTAACCCACGTACTAAGAACATTACTGGTGGTTCTCTTATTAAGATGTAGCTAAAGCGCCCCCACACATACACACCACTTATTCAATTAATTTTCAAAGATAATGCCTAATAAGTGTTCATTCACTCTAATCCATCTAACTTAAAAGATTATTAAGAGGGTCCAACTAATAACTTTACATTAACCCTTAAAAATGTATACATTGAATAAAGTATGGAATGATGCCATATTTAAGCAAGAGAGAGAAATTGCTTGTACAAGTCTTGCATCTAAATAGTAATACTTCTTATTTCTTCTTCAATGGGATAGCTAATAAGCTCTACATGCTATTAGGCAAAACACCATCCATTGAAGATGATATAAGAGTTTGAATCAACAAAAGTTTACCCATTAAGTTTATATTATAAATCAAATATTTTAATTTTTGTTGATTAATTTGTCTTTTATAAAGATGAGTAGATGAAGTTATAAACATGACTCATTCTTCGTAGTACATGGAAAATTGACTTATACTGGTCCAAGTTATGAATATGTTCCATTTTTTTTTTTTATATATGTGGCTAAAATCATAATCCACACATATCAAATTTTCAACTACTATTTTCACTTATATTTCATTTCAATAGAGTAAGATGTCGAATACACGCAATTCTTGTAAATATAAATGTATAGAGGTAAATTAATTGATATTCAATGTTACATCTAAATTTTGATGTCAAAATATCCCTTCAATCTAAATATCAAGTATCAAAAATGCTCAATTTTTTAATTAAAACATAAGAGAATAATTTTGCTCACATTAAAGACTAATAAAATTCAAGTTCAAAACAAGCTGCTTGAATTAATAAGCACTGGCTCATCCCTACTTTAAGTTTAAGGTAAATAGGATGTGAATTAGACAATTAGACAACGAAAAAGAAGGTAAAAAGAGATGACACAAAAGGGATATTTGTTATTTCATCAAAACATTAATTTGTTTCCTGAGTTTCTCACTTTGTCCCGTAGGCAGGCAACACAATCCTCTTTTTCTATGTTATACAATCATGATCATTTCCACTTTCTAATTTCCCATGTGGAAGCACTTTTTACTTTTACAGAGGGAGATCTTCTCTTGCCATGAGATATCAACTAACTACCCTAACACCAGAGACAAAGTGTATGTTTTGGTTTCACTTTTAGATGTCTTAGGAGATATATAATTGATTTTGTAATGTTTGTATAAATTATGAATTAGAAGTTTTATATTAAATGAAAATGTAAATGTCATATATCTAATATCTTAATATTTTAGTAGAAGATGTGGCATTTAGGTCATTCATGTTGTTGTTGCTCTTAGTTTAATGTAAAGATCTCTAAAACTACCTTTAAAGAACCAACATCGAGTATAATTGATTTTTACTTTTGAATATATTGTTACTTGAAATTAGAATTTGAAATGCAAATGCATACATAACTGCTTTTTAGCCTCAAATTTATTGTTAAATCCACTTTTACTTTCAAAATTTCCAAAACAAACAAACACTAAAGAGCTTTAACTGAAAGGTAGTTTGCAAATCTTTAGGGTGTAATTCTTGGAGAAAAGTTATGTCTTAACCATGTCAGATACTGCTAACCTTTGTGGAAAGGCTAGATCACAAATTACAAACTACAAACCCCTTTTCAAAGTCAATAAAATATTACACCACAATCATTTCAGTCATGTGCTTCTAAATTGCATTCTAACCCACATACATCATCTTTTTCTTTTACTTGCAAAACATCGGAGAATTTTAATGTGGACTACATTTATAAATGATCCATCATGAACCATTATGAAAATTTTAACGACAATCGAAGATACTTTTTATAATTGAAAACTTAATATGACCATATTCGTGTTTACCATTAAGATAATAACTTGATCGATATCATTTTAATATAAGTTACATTTATTTTCATTATTTGAATTGAATAACAATTAAATTACTATCTAAATTGTGAAAATGAGGAGGATCATTAGCCTCTACTATCAAGAGACAATACATGTAATTATCGAAATTTTAAACATTTTTAAAATACTGATCTATGATAGACCACTTACGAAGGTGGTCCAGAGTAAAATTTGTCACTCGTAAATAGTAAATCAGTTCAATATTATTGAGAAGAACATGATCTTGCCAGAATAGCTTCATGGTTCCTGCTTCCAAGTTGAACAATCATGATCATAATCACATACAATTGTTTTTTACTAACCGACCATAATTGAGTAAATCTTGTATAATATAGAATATCTGTTCCCTTCATCATTTTATGCACTAAATGACAGACACTGTATATGATTCAGAAGTTTTATTCAAGCTAACTTTGCACACTCGCTAGAATACAAAATTGTAATGGAGTAGAAATTCTCCCACAGTACATAACAAATAAGAATACTTCTGTTATCTAGTTACTTCACAAAAGATTCTCATTGACTCCACTCAAATATTTTATTTTATTTTAAATATAAACAACTAAGATATAATTATTGGCTTTCTGATCCAGCAGGACAAAGAAAAAAAAAATCAATTTACCACCCAAAAAAAGATATTTCTTTCTCTTGAAGTTACCAACTTCTAAATATTCTGGTTTATCTAAGAATAGCAATGTTTGCTTTTCTTCAAAGCAAGAATCACATTCTATTCTCATGCAAAAATTTATTTTTTGTACTATTATATCACAAAAGGCTTCTTCAAGGCTCAAATTATCCTAGCTGGCACATATCAATATTCAATTTAGACTATATATTAATTAAACATGAATTTTGAAACATAACATTATTTCAAAATAAAAATAAGAGAAAGACCTAAGATTTATTAATGCACAAAAAAGGGAACATTGCTTGATTAAAATTTTATTATAACATAAAAATATAAAAAAAGGTACTTGTTCTCTTGGTATATTGAAATTGTTTCTAGCTAGTTCTACCTATGGCTACACATGTCCGAAAGCTTCTTCCTTCCTTCAACTATTTCATCAAAGAAATCATCAAGTTGTCCTGTGATAGTGTCTACACCACATCTCAACAATCCAAAACAATTCTTCACATTCTCAACTTTTTCTTGAATCTCATTACCACCATATGTTATATTCTCCAACTCCACTTTTAATTCCTCCATTGCAATCTTTGCTTGTTGAAATTCAAACAAAAGAATCCCTTGTCCATCATTGTTGTCTATTTCTTCTGCCACTTTTTGTTGCAACATTGCCATTGAAACCATGAAACCAGATCCAAAAACCATGTGTCCTTCATGGTACCCTTGTCCTAGTCCTTGGTGAAAACAAGAGGAAGACCAACAATAAGCAAGTCCACAAAGCAGAATCATCAGAAGTAATGAACTAACACTCCTCATTGCAAAAAGAACACCTCTAAAACCACTAAATCCATTTAGTTTTGAATTTGAATTCGAAGAGATGTTCGTGTTTTGGTTCAGACATTGAGATAATTGTTGAATCCTTGTTTCTGTTAAGTTTTTGTTTTCCTCCTCCATTCCTAAAATCTCCCTTTGACAAACATTTATCGCGCGAATAACCTGTATTAAGTATGTCACATTAGTACAAATGTTACTATAATCGATGTAAAATATTCGGTTATAGAGTCCATACATTCTATAACCGGAGATTTTACATCGATTTAGTGAATGTTTATCGAGATAAAAAAATATTTTTCTGAAGTAGTGACACAAACCTGACGTGAAAATTCAGGAGTAACATGATGGTAACCATGTAGAGAGGAAACTATATTAGTGGCAGATGAGTAATAGTTATCCATTCCAGAAATGGCAGATTTGAGTACATGGCAAGAATCCCAAAGTCTTGAGCTTTCATCCATGTACTCATCAAGCCATTTTCCTCCAACAGGTAACCTAAGCTTGCGGACCAAAAGGGTGAGTTGGGAATGGAAGGATTGTAGAGATGAGATAACTTGTGAAAGGAATTGGAAAGACATGAAATTATGGGAGAGGAAGGTTTGGTGAAGGTCATTGAGTCCTTGGTTAAGCATGTTGTAGAAGCCATTTATGGAAGAGTTTGTGCATGAATTAGAACTCATCATGCAAAGGTGTAGGGAGAAAAAGATTGTGTGTTTGTGTGAAAGTTTATGATGGAGATTGATGGATTTATATAGTTGGAAGATTAAGGAAAAAGAGATGATTCAGCTAGTGCAATCAATTGAAGTTGGTAACTTAGGAGCTGTTGGGTGCAATCATGAGTGTTTCCTATACCATGGAGGAGATGATTGGGAATCTTTTGTTTTTATTGTGAAAAAAGAGTGAGAAAACATAACAAAAAGATTATATTTTTTTATGAAAAAAAGTTTAGATGAATTGAGTTGAGGAAATTTATTAGGATTAAGACAAAGTTCTAGATTAAGAGAAAGTCGATAAATGTACTTATAAAACATTCATCAACTATAATTTTATAGAGGTGGTCGAAGTTGACCATATTCTTATGGATAGAGTCAACTTTTTATCAGCTGAACCAAACTATATTAACTCACGATATAACAAAGAATTTATATATAAAAGAGCAGAAATAGAAATATACATATGGATGATTTTATAGAGCACAAAACTATGCAACATGAAAACTCGTGTTTCCATTTTTCAATTTCTCTCTCACACACACAACTTTGTTTCTTTACTTGTTAATTGTTATTGTTATTCCTTCGAGGGCTCTATAAGTACAAGTGGTGGGAAAGGAATATTAACAAAATTTGAAGCTCTTTCAAATACGATATGTTGGATTGTGTTTCTTAATTAGGTGTTCAAGTTTGACTACTTTGACCATAAAGATTCTGTTTCTCATTTTTCCATTTTGATTTGGGTTCCCTTTTGGATTGAGTGCTAATTCTCTTTGGCTTCATTCTTCCCCATGTTTTAGTTTCTTGCGGATTTCACCCTTTATGTTCTTGTTGTATTCTTAAAGAACGTCTGGGGTAGTCCATTTTGATTTCTTCTCTTGAAAAGAGAAGTGAATTAATGATGAGTATTTTACACATACCAATGTAGATTCTTCTTTCTTCTTTAGGACCCAACATATTCTATTGCAGGAAAAAATTAAATCACCCTCGTTTGCATGAAATAGTATATAAAAAAGTCCAAACATGTTGCCAAATGCCAACCATTGTAGGTAGATATAGATATAGTGTAGCACTAGTATATAGTGTGATGGGTCCTTCTTGTATATATAACAATGGTTCGAAAGAATTCAATTGACAATGATAAAACCTATATTTTTTTTATTCTTATATTAACCATCCGATTTTATGAAAAAGGACTTCGACAATCTGAATCTTGGATAAGTAAAGTTAGGTCAAATAATTCCTTTAACTAAAATTCGAACTCGTATTCTCTTAAATAATTCGTCTTTAATCAATTGAACATAATTAGTTAATTAGATTTAACTGATATTTTATAAAATTGAGGTCATATTTCGTAGATAATTTGTAAGTGAACACAACCTTGAGTCTAGAAGAGTGCCTTCACTCTTAAGAGATTTTGGAACACAATTTCTATAATTGGTCCCTTAGACCATTCCCAATGGTGGGGTCGTCACAATTTAAGACCCAGTATCTAATAGGTATCTCCATTAGGAAAAAATTTGGGGGTCTCTTAAGACCATGGTCTCACTTAAGACCCGACGTCACACCACTTTTTAATAAAATAATCATTGTTGAGTTGTTTTTGTTGAAATGTAAATGATAAAGAGTTATTGGTGAGACTCATTTAGACATTTTGTTAGAGAGTCTCTATTGGAGTGGTTGAGTACCTTTTTAGATACTATTATTAAAAAATTATAAAAAAAGTGATGTGTCCATGTTTGACCCGTTTTATACGTGTTGAGAAATTCCAAATCTGCCAACTAGAATTATCATCTTCACTTTATTTTGGGTGAGCAAATCAAGATTGGAGCCAAAAAATTTACCTTATTATTTTGCTTAATATAAAACATACATGGTTATATTATTTGTTAGTGACGTTCATACACCTAACTGAACTATACATAATAACAAAGTTGAATATTCTCTACTAGTTTTTAATTTGTGGTTTATTTTCACCAAATCATTGCAGAATTTGGGAAGGATTTGCACGGGTCGATTGTAAAGGAAAATACAATGCACCGAAGCAAGATCAAAATATATATATCTTGAAAGGAGGACACTTAAATCACTCTTTCCAACTATTAGCTGATTTTAAGGGTAAATGCAACCTTCAAGGGAAACCATATCAAATATTCACGGATATTTGATCCTGTATTATAAAATCCTCCCTCCTTTTAATAAAAAAAAGTCTTTGATAAGCTAAGTCGTCTACATTAATTAAATATATTAGGCCCCCTTCCAATATCAACTCATATCATTATCCATGTTGGGAAATCGTATGGATTTTTTTCAATAAAATGAATATAGGTAGAAATATATATACTCTCCCTCAAATTACATCCGTAAGGAAAAAAAACTTTTTAAGTTATTGAATAACTAATGTATCTGGTCTATATATAGGCCATATACATTGGTTATTCAATGAACCTAAAAAATAAGTTTTTGTTTATAAATGTGACTGGAGAGAGTATATTTGAGAGGTGGGTGGATGAACTTTGACGCTTTGAAAAATTCCACAATTATAAAGAAGAAATAGTATTTATACAACTATTTTTGAACAATTTTTGAGACAAATCTCCCATACTCTCATTAAGAGTGTGTTCTTACTCTCTATCTATCTATCCCCCTCTCTTTGTATTGTTTTAATCCCAAAAGAAAAGGGAAGAAAATGTTGGTACAAATAACAATTGTTATTATATAGTGATGTAAGTCACCTTCCTCTCATATAAATGGAGAGTGGAAAGACAAATCAAAGTATCACTTAACTTTGTCATGTGAAGAATTGAGGCATCTCCAAGAATGTCCTAAAGAGATAAGGTGTGAATGATCATTTGCTCATTGTAACTGTTGAGTAGGAATATTGTAGGATGTTACATATAGTGGGTTGTGTTACAAATTCTTGTAATCTTATTTGAGATGGTGAATAAATTATATTGAGGAGTATTGAGTATGACTCATGGTTATTGATAAGTCGATATGTCACAAACCATAAAATATTGGGAAAATTACACTAATCTTCCCTGAGGTTTATCTAAATGTAACTTACATCCCCTCTATTTGCTTAAAAATCACCAACCTCCCCCGTCGTTTAACTCTACAAACGTCAGTTAATTTTATACTACAGAAAAAGAATAAAAACATCCACGTCGGTAACTTGATACTTTGCGTTTTCCTTTTCTCCAACCAGCTCTACTTAGAAACTATGCTCTCCCTTAGAATCAAGCAATATATATATATATATATATATATATATATATATATATATATATATATATATATATATATATGTTTTTTATTTTTA
>Ga0228710_1008832_pt1 | contig 14282 bp, 7 predicted proteins | sample MedpolnodulmetaG_FD_177995 | JGI IMG/M metagenome (GOLD analysis project Ga0228710, IMG submission 177995) | Root nodule microbial communities from Medicago polymorpha collected in Santa Monica, California, United States - pink nodules | ecosystem: Host-associated > Plants > Roots > Nodule...
ATAAAACCAAGAGGTTCCCGTAGAGTACTACGGACATAAAGGGTGCTAACACCTTCCCTTTATGTAACTAACCCCCGAACCCTAAATCTTTTCAAAGGGGTGTTTCGAACTTTTTTCCCCTTTTCTTTTGTTAAAATTAAATGTTCAGTCGTGAAATAAAATAGTGAGTCAAACGCTAATCAAATAGCCTTGATCTCCGAAAAATGGCGCGACACTAGTCTGTTTTGAACATAAGCTGCTCTAACCTCCACTGATAAACTGTCATACATAACTATAGAATTCAAGGATAGCTCTATGTTTGCTAACATGTCAGCACATACATTCCCTTCTCTATAAATGTGTGTTATCAAGAAATCAATATTAGCAATGTGGTCCAAACAATTGTTCCATCTGCATCTCACTTTCCAAGGAACTAAAGCTGCAGATTTAAAAGCCAGAACTGCAAGTTTAGAATCTGTTTCTATCCAAAATCTGTTGTACCCTCTATGTTGTGCAATATCAATGGCCCTCATGACACCTGAGAGCTCAGCAATCAAAGAGTTCCCTATGCCCAAACCTTCAGCAAACCCTCCCAAGAAAAGCCCTTGATTGTCTCTAAACATTCCACCACATGAAGATAAACCAGTGCTTCCACTAGCTGCTCCATCACAGTTGCATTTGATCCAATTAGAGATTGGAGGATGCCAGATGACTTCCTTGATAATATTATGTTTAGGAGGATTAATTTTGCAATTAAACGCCTTTAAGAAAGTGAATTCTAACATTGAGGAGCTAGCAGGTAACTTAGAGTTTCTTGCAGATAAAGAAACTCCATTAATTATAGATGATATAACTGATTTCCAAAGATGAGTTTTATTGTTAAACCTGGCTGCATTTCTAGATTGCCAAATAGTATAGAAAATGTTTATTAGAGCAGATTGCATGACTAACTTGCAATGGGGGGACCAACCTCTTTCACAAAGCTTCCAGACATCCTTTAAAGTTGGGAAATGAAGAGTTGTCTACAAAACTGTTGCTAACCACCTCCAAATTTGAGAAGCAAAACTGCAAAGATAGAACAAATGAAAAGTTGATTCTTCTTGTGCTCCACACAAATCACATTTTGATGGAAAGCTGCAACCCCTCTGCTTGAGGTTATCATCACAGGGAACTTTATCATGCATTAGCCTCAATGAGAGCAAAGATTTAGTTGGGGGGATATGAATTGACCAAATAAGCTTTCCCTAGCTGACCTGTTGTGAATCATGAGTTTTAAAGCTGTAAGCATCTTTAAGAGAGAGGGTTCCATTGCTGACCTGCTTCTAGACTAATTCATCCTTCCTATCATGATTAGATATTGTAACTTGCATCACAAGGGAACTGAGTTGAGGGCAAAAACTGTGAAACTCTTGAGGTATGCACCAAGGCTTGTCCAATATGAATTCATCAACAGTTGCATCTTCATCTATTGAGGGGTGTTGAGATGTTATAAGATTGATTAGGGGTTCTCCACACCAAGCATCTTTCCAAAATCTTATTGTCTGACCATTTCCCAATAACCAAACAAAATTTTCCATGATAACACTGTATTCATTTTTCATGCTAGACCATAAAGAGGAGAAAATATGATAATTAATTTGCTTACCACTTCTAATTGTTCTACTTTTGAGAAGCTTAGCCCAGCTTTCTTTTGAATGCAACATGTCCCAGCACAATTTCAAATTGGAAGCTGCATTGATGGTTATGAGTGACCTGATTCCAAGACCTCCTTGAGAATAAGGCTTGCACAATTTCTTCCAAGCAACTATTACTAATTTCCTTCTTGTTATGTCTCTTGGCCATATAAAATTTCTGAAACAAGTCTCAACCTCCTTCAAGAGAGAAGTTGGCCAGTCATAAACTGTGATGGTGTGGATTAACATGCTTTGAGCTACTAATTTGATTAATTGGACCCTCCCATCTATAGAGAGTAAAGAGGCTTTCCAGGTAGATAACTTAGTTTTGATTTTATCAACAATTGGTTGCAGAAACTTAGCTCTTGGTTTACCTTTAAATATGGGCACCCCCAAGTAGTTGAATGGTATGGATCCAGTGTTGAAACCAATAATATCAATGAGTTGGTGAAGCTTGTCATCTGAAATAGCACTAGAATAGACGGTGGATTTGGCGTTGCTCACTACTTGACCTGATTCTTGACCATATTTTGTAAACAGATCTATTAGAGCATCTATGCATGATTTATTACCTTTGCAAAAGATCATGATGTCATCTGCATATAGAATATGAGATGGTATTAAACAATGTCTGGATCCCTTCATCTGCTTCAATTTACCTTGCTCCATAAGTCTTGTCAAACTCCTGGTTAGCACATCTTCTGCCAAACAAAAGAGCAAAGGGGACAGAGGGTCACCTTGTCTCACACCCCTTGAACAAGAGAAGTAGCCCTGCTGAGAACCATTGATGCATATTGATAGCCTTGCTAACTGAAGAATTGTGTCAATCCAATTGCAGAAGGTATCACAAAAACCAAACTTTTTAATCACCCTGAGCAAGAATTTCCAATCTAATGTATCAAATGCTTTACTAATATCGACTTTGAAGGCCAAATTACCACCAAAAGATTTCTAGTCTAATAGATTGATTGCTTCTGAAGCTAAGCACACACAGTCCTTGATGTTTCTGCCTTGGATAAAGCCTCTTTGCTCCTCAGATACAATGATAGGCATTATTTGAGCTAACCTGTCAGCTAAAATCTTGGAAATGATTTTAAATTTGAAATTAGCCATTGTTATTGCCCTGAATTGATCCATAGAGTCTGCATGTGGAGTCTTGGGAATGAGAATCAGGGTATTTGCATTGAAATTGGGAAGTATCCAACCAGTTGAGAAAAATTGAAGCACTGCCTTAATGACATCTTCCTTAACAATATCCCAATAGATTTGGTAGAAGCAAGCACCAAATCCATCAGGTCCTGGGGCACTGTCATTATTTGGAGAAAAAATTGCATTCTTGATTTCATTAGACGAAGGAAGCATTGTGAGCATAATATTTGTATTATCATTAAGCAATCCAGGAATAACTTCTGCAACCAAACCATGATCCTGCAAAACAATGTTAGAGCAAAAAATATTTTTAAAATAATTAACTGCATGTTCAGCTATTTGGTTTGAATCTGTGAGTGTGGGATCTCCATCTCTTAGAAGTGTGATAAGTTTTGTAGTGTTTTTGATCTTTGTGACTCTGTGAAAATATGCAGTGTTTCTATCCCCCTCCAAGTGCCACTTTACTTTGGATTTTTCCAACCAAAAAGCTTCTTCCATATTTAAAACTTTATCCAAGTCACCTTGAGCTTTCTTTTCTTGTTGTATAAGTAAGTCTGTGTGACCATTGATTTGAATTTGGTTTTGAATTTGTTGAAGGTTTGTTTCAGCTTGTTTAACTCTGTTGTGTACATCTCCAAACACCGACTTGTTCCAATCCTTTAGGTTTGTTTTCAAAATCTGCAGTTTTCTACTCAGTACCAACATTGGACATCCCACAGCAGTTGTGTTCCAAGAATTTGAAACAATGCTTCTGCAGTCATCATGAAGGCTCCACATTTTCATAAATTTAAATTGAGATGTGAACTTGTGGTCATTTATAAGGAATTCTAGTAGGATGGGGTGGTGATCAGATCTATTTCTGATAAGAGTTTAACAGGTGACATTATTACACATATCAATCCAACTGTGGTTACAGATGCATCTGTCTAGCCTTCTCTCTGTGTATCTATGCCCTTCTCTGCCATTTCTCCAAGTGAAAGCAGCTCCCCTTGTTGGAAGGTGTATAAGGTTATTGTTGTTTGTCCAGTTTTGAAAATCCTCCATTGGTATCATAGCAGGAGAGAAATAACCTCTATTTTCATGAGCTCCCAAAATTGCATTGAAATCTCCAGTGAAACACCAAGGCATCTGATGATTTGTTAGCAGGTTTTGTAATGAATTCCACAGTGTTCTCCTTCTGACATGACAAGTTGCAGCATATACACCACTAATCCCAAAAAGTGAATTGTTGTAAAAGCAAGTGAAAGCCACCATTTGATCAGTAGTTTCCACAATGACGGGGTTTAAGTTTTTGAGACAAAAACACCATAGATTAGGTAATAAGTTGCCTCTAGAGTTAGCAGCAAACAACTTATATCCCAATATACTAATCCAGCCTCTAGGTGAGTTATCAAAATTCATCCATGGTTCTGCTATAAAACAAAAATTAGGTTTATGTACAGAAAGTAACCTTTGAAGAGCCAATCTAGTTGGAGCATTGGCCAAGCCCCTTGCATTCTAGAATATACTCTTCATCTGAAAGGTTTGGGATTTGCACCTTTGGACCTGGTTGCATATGAATCCCTGCTACTTTGCTTCTTTTTATGTGCCTTCTTTTGACTCTTTGAAAGTTGTAATTGAAAACCATCATCCTTCTGCTGATTGATGTCTGTATTTTTCTCCAAATCAACTATCAACCTTACCTCAACCTCCTCACTTTCAGCCATGTTTGCCCAAGCCTCCTTTAGAAACTGCTTGTTCTTTTGATTAGTGTTTTGTGAGCTTGCAGTGCTTCCTTGTCCATCAATTGAGGCAGCTGGAGTTTTGTCTTTGTTAGTGGTCTCATAAGATGAAACTGTTTCTTCATGGATTTGTGTAGCATCCACAAATTCAGAACCAGTTGAGCTGCTTTCATGACCATTCCCATCTTCATTTATGTTTGCATCTGCCATTGACATCTCAACATTTATTTCTTTCTCTAGTTGCTTATCTTGCTCCTTAAGTATCTCAGCAGGACTTGTTTTGCTAGGGCCTGCTTCAATGTTTTTCTCTGTTGCTGCCATTTGGTTGTTTATTGTTTCTCCATTATCAACCTCCAAATTAATAATCTCTTTACCTTTGTTCTGGTCCTTCCTTCCATCCTTGACCTGCACGAAAGCCTGGTTTGTACCATTGATTGGAAACTTTGTAACTGGCTTCTCAACTTGATTGTTCTCTACATTCTTAACTCTTTTACAGACTCCCACATGGTGACCAATACTTTTACAATGAGTGCAATAGTCTGGTATGTTCTCATAATCAAAATCAACAAAAAAGGTGTACTCTATTCTTTCCACCAATACCTTATATTTCAAAGGTTTAGAGACATCCATATCCACCAATACTCTTGCAAAGTGGCCAAATGTTCTTTCCATTAAAGGCTTTGCAGTTGCTACATCAGTGCATATTGGAGAACCAACACTACTTGCAATAGCAAACAGTATCTTTGGCCTCCAATATTCATGAGGGAGACCATAAATCCTCAACCACACTTGAGCTGAGCTATTTTGTTGAAGTTCTGGTTTGAAATCCTTTGTCCATGTAAACAATTTCAGCAATCCTGGCTCCAAATTCCAAGATCCAGATGATCTGACTCTTCTTAGGTCCTATATTGAAGAGAAGACAAATTCATAATATCCTCTACCAATGGATGAAACTCCCCATCTATCCAGATCCTTCCAAACACCTGCTAACTTACTGCGCAAGGAAGCAACAGTCAAAGGGGTTGAACCCTTAGGCCAAATAACCCTACCGTGCAAGTTGTGCTTGCATTCCTCTATTCCTACCAAATACTCCTCCTCAGGGATTGAAATTGAAAAGTTATCACCTTTGATCACTGGAACTGGCAACTGTGATGAAGGAATATCACAAACACTAGAAGTCAGTGCTTGCGCAAAGCTTTTTTATGATTTTTTGGTTTTTTGTGGTTCGGGTTTTTCAGGGATTGATTCATTGGTGAAAGCATCTAGGAATTTCCATGGGATATTTACTTGATTCATGATGAAAAGCTGTGAAAAAGTGTGTCGGTTTGGGTGAGAAAATAGAACCTCAAGGTGAAGGAAAGTGGCTCAAGGTTGGTGAATGAACAGTGCAATTTTCGCCAGAGCACATTTTTTCCAGAAAAAATATTGTTCTGCTAGAACGGTTTTTACTTGAAATCATCTAAACAAATTCAAAGCTGGCTTGAGCTTACATATGTACAAAAGAGATATTATGAACTGAACAAACTAAAATCAACCAAATCCTATGTTGTCAATAGCGCCGTGATCGCGGGCTATTGCGGTTTCGCGGTCTACTACAACGCAATTTCAGTGCTACCAGCAGCCAAAACAATTTCAGTAGTTTTAGATAGTCATGAAAGGGGAATGAAGAATTTGAAAAGGCAACAAAGGAAATCATGCAACTCTTCAAGATGGGCAAAGCATTACGCATTCCATTTTTTTAGTCTAAGAAATCACTAGCTCTAATTCCAGCTAAATTTCATAAAAGCATGTGGATAAAACGAGGTTTGTCCCATTTAAGAAGCAATTCAATACTCATTGTCCATGTTTAGAAGCAACTCAGTCCTTAGAGAACAATCATATAATCCTTAAGAAAGTTGTATAGTCTAAGAATATTCAAAGATATATTTAATTTCGGTACTCCTAAGGACTTGGTAAATAAATATGTCTATTGATCATTTGAACCAACAAAATCAGTTACCGGAAGATTCTTATATACTAATGAAGAATGATATTTTAACATCCACTTTCCAACAACTTTTAGTGACAACATTTTTTCCTCTCTTTTTATTGGACAATAACAATAGAGAGAGAAAAAGGAAGAGAGAGAATAAAAATATAATGAGAGTATGAGAGAGAGAGGATTGTCACAAAAGTTATTAAAAATAGATGTTCAAATATCATTTCTCTATACTAATAGGAGGAGACATGTCGAAAGTTGATGAAGATTTATAATTCAATTCGGATACAAATGATTGTATAGTTGGCTCACACTGTTCAACAGACAGTACTATATGAATAATGTTCTTGTCCTATCTTGGTGTGCTCATTATCTTGAGTAGGTTTAAACTTTACTAAAAACAAAAACAGATGAGTTTTGTATTCACTTGTCAAACTATAGAACACAAAACAAATTATCGGAAATCATTTGTTTAATTAATTTCGTCTTTGATTTTTTTTTTTTGGTAAATTGATGGAGAGAATTTTTAAGAAGATTTCAATTTCATTTTTAATTTGTTCCTTTTAAAATGATTTCAATTTGAGTTTAAATGAGTAGAATAATTTTATAATTGTTTTATACTATTTAGTAGAATTAGGTAAAAACAATTGTAGTATAACCGGAAAAGAAAAATTTGAATTGAATTTGTTATTTATAATTATATGATAAATTACAACATTTTTGGTAAATTATTAGGTTACCTTAAGTTTTTCTTTGTGTATTAACCCTCGCGTTCCTGGGAAATAAGATCCACAATAATTTGAAGTTTGGCCAGAAGATAAGCAAAGTTTGATCGATAATTGTTTCACCCATGAATTAGACTAGAGTTCTCTCAAACATTTCACTATTTAGTGGAGTCCATTAACCACTTGATCTCAATCACTTGGTGGATATAAAGTTTTGTTTAATACATGATGCAAAATTCATTCAAAATTTGATTTTATTTTTAAATAAAATTAATGTAAAAATATCTCTGTGAGTTTAGTTCAGTTGGTAGGAATATTGCATATTATATGCAAGGGCCAGAGTTCGAACATTAAACACTCTATTTTTCCATAATTTAATTGTATGAGCTCTATCTACTAGACTACTTGACAAAAAAAAAAAATTAATGTAAAAATAGGACATGTCATTTGACGAATTGAATGATGGGTACATAGCTAACTAAATACTAGGGTAAAAGTGTGTTTACATTTATTTACTATCATGGATTAGGTAAGTTTTTTGTTTTAAACGAGGGGGGACTTAGGCCAAATTAGGTAAGATTTTCATTTTAAAGCATCAAAATTACGTTTAATTTTCAGATATTTTTCTCTAATTCTCTTTTATCTTAATTTAATTTATTTCTCCTTTTATCTTAAAAATGAAATTTTATTTTTGTTTTTAGACGAATTGAAAAGTATCACTATAATTTACACATATAATTGTTTTTTTTTAAGGAATACATATAATTGTTAGATCCTGTGTTCGAATATAAAAGCACTATGTTCTAACTACTATATTAGCAACTTTTTTTTTACCAACATATTTAGCAATTGTTAATAACATTGATTATACATATTTAAAACATTAACTACTATCGTTTTTAGATATGCTTTACCTAATGTGAACAAGTAAAATAGTCATGCATTATGCATACGTGTGCTTTTCACTTTTGATCTATAAATCTTATGATATTTCATTTGATTCAATGATAGAATTTATTAATCTAATAGTAAAACTAATTTATATGTGATGGAAGATGCGCCTCACTTATGACAAAGAATAACTAAACCATTTGAAACAAGATAATATTGTACTTCAAATTTTGATGAAATGTTCAAATTTATTTATTTATTTCTTATTTTTCTTGGACGGTATTGGGTAATTTTTTTTTTCTTCTTTCGAAATATGTTCTTACTCTAAAATTACAAATTATTCTACAACATCCTTTCACGTTGAAAGCTCATTGTAACCTCTTTTCACCTACTCTGTATAAGTTATATTCAATCTCACTTCATATTAATTGTACCTTTCAACCTCTTTTCACCTAATTTACAATACGAAGTTACCTTCAAAGTCCATTCACACTCTAAAAAATCTACTATTCATCATATTTTCACCTATAAATTCATTTCAACCTCTCTTCACATACAAATAAACTCCCGTCATTAATTTTCTCTCAAACAACTTGCTGCTCATTAAAACTACTACATAATATCTTCTTTTTTTTTTATATAGAAAGCTCTCTATTTTTACCAATGATGGTAAAAAAGTATTGGCACAACAAAGGCTCACGACTCTATACATGAATGTTTAATGTATCATTTACCACAATAATCCTTTTGAAATTGTTCGCTTTTCATTGGTTTGGCCTTCTCTAACTTCAATTTGGCAAGACAACGCTGAGAGAAGTTTGAAGGCCATAACCCATGTATGGTGAACATTTTCTGCTAAATATGTACACAATACATGATTGGGATCACCAAATTTCAAAATATGTGGCTTCACAAGCCTAATAGAAGTTTGATGACCACAATCAATGTATGGCAAACATGCTTGGTAAGGTTATCGTGATATATTTGCATTCATGTATTTTGTTTTGAACATTGTTGTGGCAATAATCAATGTTTATAGTACTTTTACATTCCGTATGATGTGACTTATATCAATTGATGTTAAAATTTAAGGTTTATAAATGAATGCTACATTTTAGTTGATTTTATTTAATTTTAATTTATATTTTATATATTAGCATCATGAGAAAATTAAGCCAGATGAAACAAGATATAAATCAAAATTTGGTGAAATTTCTTAATGTTTAATGCCTTCTTTTGACAATAGATCAAATTTAAAGAGGGGATACAATTTTTTTTGCAATATGTCATTGTCTACTCTAAAACAAATAAAACATCATTTTGTTCTTTTTTTTTGTTGAAGGAAACATCATTTTGTTCTTTGAAATTGCTAGTGTGAGAAAATTTAGTATCAAATTTTCAAAGTAACCCTTTATACTAAACACAACCGCACAACCTTTAAAATTATACTGAAAATGACTAATGACTAAATTGAGTCACATTATTGGACTAGCTAAATTGATGTTCTTAAAAGTTTGAAAATTGACAATTTAAAGTATTAAAATGTTATTTTACTCACTCTAAAGGTAAAAGTTATTTTTCATTCCCCTATCACATTTTAAAGCTACCTCTGCAGCCGGTTGATATCCTCTCCATTTTATTTTAAAGAAATTATGTATCTATTTTTTATTTTTTTTAGCAAAGGTACACTCAGGCCATTTCATTGATGTGAAGTATCTATCTTTTACTATGGTTTTGAAATAAATAAATGACTTTTTTTTACATAAGTAAATAAAGGATATAAATGCATACATTTCTAAAATTTATGACACTAATTGAATATTTATATACTAAAATTACAGCAATGCTATTCATCCCGACGGAAATCATAGCGAAACAATCACGATGCACATGTTATAATGAAAATGGCTTGATGGCATAACTCCTTGATTAGTGGAAATCACGTGGCCAATACCCTAATAAAATTGAAATACACTTGTCGTGATCCATTCTTGATATATTTGTCGCTATACATAACATTTTTCCTAAAATTATAGTATAATGATGTCTATCTTTCAAAAAAAAAGAAGTATAATGATGTCTATTTATTTGAAGAAAAAGAAATGATCTCTATTCTCCTGCAACTCTTTTCACCAAATCTAGTTACAACTATCTTTCACATTAAACGTGCCTATTCTATCCACACTACTATAGAAATGGGTTTTTACATCGGGTGAAAATGACTTTTTTCATCGAGTTGGAACCGATGTGAGGAAAGGTTATATTGTATGTCGACACCTTTTCACATCGGATACACACCGGATGGGAAAAGTAATTTTCCACCATGGTTAGACCACCAACTGATGTGATATATTATATTGTAATTGATATTTTTAAATCTGAACTGGTATTTCACATCACTGAATTCAGATCCCTGTAGTGAGAACTGAGAACTACATATTTCACCTCCGCTTTAATTGTAACTGATGTGAAATCCTTTTTCTATTTAAATTTTGGAATATTAAAATTATTACATATTTTGTTGGAATAAATCAACAAACATTCCCAAAAAAAAGTATTAAGTTCCATAATCATCCACATTACTTTGATACATATCATCACATAAAATAACAACAAAAGTACTTATCTATAAATAATCAATGTATATTAGCTAAATCACTACAAAAAGATCACAAACAAAAAAGATTGTTAGCATAAGTCACAAAGCTATAAATTTTGTACACAACCATGCGAAACAAGTTCCCTTTACGTATAAACTCTTTGCAACCTCTCTTCACATATAAACAAGTTCCCTTTATTCCTTCTCTTTGAATCCTCTAGCTGCTCATTTCAAACTTTGTAAATCTAGAATGAGTTTTTGTTTTTGTTTCTGATCAGTAATTTTTTTCAACTATAATATCTCTATACATATGGTTTCCTCTTTTAAATGATAATTTACATGAAACTTCTTGAATTCAAAATGAGATTTTATTTCTATTATATAGATAGATTGCTCTATCTCCTTCTTTTAACAATGATGATAATTTAATAATTCCAAAATCGTGGTTCACAACTATATATATGAGTGCATGTTGTATCCTACTAATCTTTTTAAAATTGTTTAGTATACATGGCTTTGAGCACATAGCTTCAAATTAGTTCACCATATAAGGTTGAGAGAAGTTTGATGGCTACTACACTGTATCGGTGAATGATAACCATTTCCTTTAAAATATGTCCACAATACATGGTTGTAATCACTAAATTTAAAAAATAATTGGTTGTATTGAAGTTTGATGACCACAATCAATATGAAAAAACATATTAGCAAGACTATGGAAATACATGTTACATTCATGGATTCGGTTATGGGTCAATGTTTTGCAAATAATCACCATTAATATTTTGACGTTGTGACAACACAAATGATCAAATTTCCACATATCAAGCAATGCCAAAATTAAAAAGTTTTAAAATAAATTATACATATTAATTGATTTATTTAATTTAAATTTGTATGTCACTTATATTAAATGTTATCATTCATGCCTATTTTCTCTCTAATATCAATGTGTTTCCCCTAATGTAAGTAGAGAGGGATAATCCCTCGGTACAAAAGGGTTTTGAAGAGAAGGGTAGCAATTCGGATTCAATGAGTTCTGATAAGCAAATCAACTACGATCAAATGGTGTTTGTGGATTATAAGGTTATAAGTAGATATAATGAAACAACTCTCATGAATAAGATTTTTGAGTTACCAAATTAGTCATAAAATGGTGGTCAATAAATATTGATTGATGGATTGTCTTCTATGAGTGGGATCATGAACCTATTATGTGTTAACACCGTTAGTGTTTTGTGGCGGATTTGTCTAGCGATTGATTGATCGAGGGGTTTTGTTCTAGTTTTTGCTTGTTCAGCGGTAGTCAAGTGTTCCTCATAGGAGAATAGTTGGTTTTTTTTTTGGTGTTGTTTTAGTTTTCGATCTTATTTTTTCATGGGAGAGATTCTTTGTTTTTGTTATTGCTTGAGTAATTCTTGTACTCAAACTTTTGTTTATGTTTGTACTCTTGTACGAGATTTTTTCTTTTTATATATAATATGTATTTGCAATTAAATTTATTTTTGATTGATTGATTGTGAAATGGAGAACAACCACATGGATGTTGCACATTCCTTGTAGTAAGCAAAGACAAAGCATCCATATATCATGCATGCTCTCCCTCACAAACTGCCACATATATTAATTACTCAACTAGTATGGATTATGCACAAAGAAATATAAAACAGTGAATAAATAAACGTAATAAAGAGTTTGTCTAACATGTGCAATATTACATATGTTAAAGCAACTAAAAGTAGCAAGTTTTTATTGAAAACTAGCGGTTATTTAAAACAGTAGATTAGTGCTTTAAACTAAAGAGTGTCACAATTACTTTAACAAATCCAACAAAATATTTTCTAAGTAAGAATCTATCAAAAACAATGAAAGACTTATTTATCTAAGTGATTTTGCTTATTGTATCATGCCTTTATCTAGGTGAACTAATGAATCTGTGTAACCATAGATGATTTTACTGAGCTCTTTACTTTGGTGAAGAATTATTATCCATATGCTCAATTATGGAATGGATAGTCTCTCTTTTCAAATGTTCCTAACATGCAAATCCAAACCCTTGTGTTTTATTTGATAATTTGGAGGGGAAAAAAAACAATTCCTCTAAGCTAATTGTGATTTTGTCATTATGGAACTATGTAAAACTAACCCTTTTTGTCAAGCAATCCATAAACATCAAACTTGAAATATTGTTTGGAATATTGATTACGAGCTCTCTTCGAGTTCACTAGCGATATGTGTTTCATGTAACTCCAACTCCAACCTATAAGCCTAAAAAATTTAGGTTAAATTACACATTTGGCCCCCTAAATAATTATGAAGTTTCATTTTGGTCCCCTAAATAATAAAAGGTCTGTATTGGTCCCTTAACTTTACCTCTATTTGTCAATTTGGTCACATCCGTTGGTTTTTTAACGTCTAATATTTATGATATAATTTTAACCATTTGATTGAAGGTCTATTGTATCAAACTATGAACAATCAATATACCTAGTTTTTTCTTACTTGTCTCCATCCTTTTCTCTTCATCTTCATCAACTTCGTAGATAAAAATTATTTCCATAAAAAAATCCAGAAAAATTATTTCCTTAATTAATGTCATATATCAACCCTAATTCCCGAAAAAAAAAATGCTATATTAAATTGTTGGAAGGAAATTAAATGATTTTATGTGTTTTGAGATTGAGACAATGAACAACGAAGCAGAATTGAATGAACATGGTGATTAGCACAGTAAGCAACTCCACATTTCTTTTATTTTTTTCTTCACCCTTTCACAAAACCATGTCCTTTTATCTCTCTCACGAAAACGTATATCATTTCTCGTACCACTGCCTCTCCTCGTTTCCTTTATGCTTCTTCCCTTCCTTCTCTCTGCAGACACAGCTTTAACTTCTCTGACAACCTAAAACGATGACGGATTTCAGATCAATTGAGAAGGGATGAATAACTTATATGATAAAAAATGATTATAATTATGAACATTCAAAAAATTTGAAGATGCTTGAATAATTTTGATGTGAATATGCTTTTATTTCTTTTGGGTTTCTTATGAAGGTAAGTATAAATTTTTTTTAGATGTTGATGGTATTTTGTTAGATCTCATAGCCCTTCAAAATCCGACGGTTTTCTATTTGAAAAAAGATCTAACGGTTAAAATTAATAAGTCTATGGTAGACCATCTAAAATATTGGCCCACATTAGATATTAAAAGTTAAAATTTGACAGAAAGGACCAAATTGGCAAACGGAGATAGAATTAAGAGACCGATACAGACCTTTTATTATTTAAGGGACCAAAACGAAACTCCATAATTATTTAGGGGACTAAATGTGTAATTTAGCCAAAAATTTAATGTTGAAATGTATTGGTTTTGGATATTCTTTCGAAATGTTACTTCGCTTTATTGATCAACCAACCCGATAAGATGCGTGTCGTGTTCTCATGTTCTTTTTTATGAAGAAGTTCGAGCATTACAAAAGTCTTCAGAGTGGTGCGCTCTTGTTACAACCTTTGATATGTAGGTTTTTACTTACATTCCCATAATGAAAAATCATTCCCACAAAAAAA
>Ga0228710_1008834_pt1 | contig 14280 bp, 9 predicted proteins | sample MedpolnodulmetaG_FD_177995 | JGI IMG/M metagenome (GOLD analysis project Ga0228710, IMG submission 177995) | Root nodule microbial communities from Medicago polymorpha collected in Santa Monica, California, United States - pink nodules | ecosystem: Host-associated > Plants > Roots > Nodule...
TTCGAGGTGATGCCGAGACGTCGGAAAGCGCAGGAACAAGACGATCGAGGACAAGACAAACGGTATCAGGGTTTGCAGCAAGGAGGAAGGTTCGATCAGCAGCAAGGCAAGGTTAGGGTTACGACGGAGACAATGCGTGTGCAACAACAGGGTTCGGCTAGGGTTTCTGGTGCAGTTCGTGATGCACATGTTGGGAAGCGAACTGTCAATGGTGTTGGATTGGATAGAAATTTTGCAACTGATGATCACCATAGCGACAATGGCACAAAAAGGTTCTTTACTTTCTATATTACAAACTTTCCCGATCATGCTAATTACTGGTATTTAAAAATGGGTTTTGAGGTTTGTGGAATCTTGGACGATGTTTATGTGGCTCCGAGGTGCAACGCAAGGGGACAAAGGTATGGCTTTGTTAGGTTTTTGAAGGTTTGGGATGTCGACAACATGGTACAGGCTTTGAACAATGTTTGGTTCGGTGACTTCCTGGTTTGGGCAAAGGTTGCGAGTTTCAAATGGAAGGTGTCTGGCGGAGAGCGTGGTTGTGGGGTAAGAGCGGTGAGGGAGAAAAATCAAATAGGGAGGGGACGAAGGAGGTGGGAGAATCGGTGGAGTTGAAAAAATTGGGAAAGGGGACGGTGCAGGTGGAGTGAGTAGGCCGAGGGAGTGGGGAAGTGTTGGGGAGAGAGAATAGGGACGAAGAGGGAGTGAGGGTGGGGGATGTGGTAGTCCGGTTGGATGGGAGGGAGTCTAACGGGGTGGCGAAGGTGGGGAAACAAGGGGTGTCGCTGGCGGGAAGGTTAGAGAAGACGGTGGTGGAGGCGGTTATTGTTATTGGCAAGATACAACAAGAAATAGACAATGGTGTGGGAAAGTGTAAATTGATACGCAAGTTTAGGTCAGTGGAGGCTGACTTGTCTTGGGCGCATAGGGGTATTATGGTGACGGTCCGTGATAGGGAGTCTATTACAATTATGCAAAATAGAATTATGGATGTCGGTTTTAATGATCTGAATATTTTTACCATAGGGGGCGACAAGGTATTTATTTCCACTACACAACAATTGGAAGTGATGTCTGTTATTAATGGTGCGAAAGAATTTTTTAATATGCTGTTTGTGAATTTTAAGCCTTGGAACAAAGATACATTGTCTATTCAGAGAGGTGCATGTGTTTGTATTTATGGGATTCCATTGCATGCTTGGAATGAGTCATTTTTTAAATTATGCATTATGGACTGTGGTCGTTACTTGAGAACGGAATATATTGCCATTGACAAGGAACACCTTGAATATGCCCGGGTGTTAATTGCAATGTCGTCTTTGAATATTATTAATGCGGTGGATACTATTCTGGTGGATGGCATGTTGCTGGAGGTTAAAATCATTGAAGAGTGGGAAGTTAATTTAGGTGAGGATGCCTGTCTGTTTGAGGAAGAAAATGTTTCCGTTTCTTCTCATTCTGATCATGAAGAAGGAGTTATAGGGGACGACGTTCGAAATATTGTTGATTTGATTGTGGATAAATTAGCAGAAGGTGGGGTGGACGCAGATGGGTGTAACGTGTCTGAGGACGCTGGTTGTATGGAAGATAATCCAATTATTGCTTCTTCGGTGGTTTTGAAGGAGTCAACATTAGTGAAGGCTTTGTCAGACAAGGGGAACGACATTGAGAAAGAAGTACAACAACCACAAGCTGTCGAGAGTGTGAGTTCGACATACAACATTATTTGCACAATATCTTGCTTGTAGGGAAGTGTGGGATGACTAACTTAGGTCCTTGGAGTATCGATTGGTTGAATGATCATTATGATGAAGAGGCAGGTATTGTTTTTTCAACAAAAAAGAAGAAAGTTCAGTCCAAGAAAGTTAAGGCAGTTGTTGGGAGTGGTTCAGACAGAGTTACTAATAAAAGGAAGAAGAATGGTGGTGTTAGCCTGTATTTTTGACAGGCTATAATAAATGTGGTTAATGAAGTTTGACCTAAATTTTAAAGAGAATGAAATGAGTTTGATTCTCAAGTTCAATTGTCGAAGTGAAGTTTAGAGGATGTGTTGATCGAGAGGATGGTTCGACAGAATGAAGAAGATATCGAATGAAGATTGGCATCGAAAGGAGGAGCTGAGCAGCGGTTTCTTGTCGAAGAGGCATTATTTGAAATTCAAATAACTCTGTAGTAGTTATTGGCAATTACGTCTCGAATGTCTCTGTAGGTAGTTACTTAGTATAAATAGCATTTTCCTCTATGGAAAACGGGTCACTATTCAATCATACTGAAAACTTACGCTTAAACAATCCGCCCACATAAGGAGAAACGAGCAACAAGTCCTAATGTATGAATCTGTGCACCAGTTTACTTTCATTTTAATGTAATTCTGGTTTACCTTTTTCACTCTTTTTTCGTTTTAATATTTGCTTTTAAGCTTTCACATCGATCCCTTGAAGATAATCTCGACAGGTCTTACCCTGTGTCTGGATTTCGACGTTATATTCATAGTTCGCTACTTAGTAACAAGAACAATCACAATTTTCTAGAAAACAATCAAGCACAATATGTCTTGAAATTTCCTGGTTGATCTCACTCGCCATTGTTTTAAATCAGTTCAGTAGTTTACCAAAATCCAGGGTAAACAAATTGGCACGCCCAGTAGGACAATTTGTGCTTTTGTGTAAATTTTCTTAAAAATTTGTTCAGTTTTTTTTTCCAAATTTGTGATTTTTGTTGTGTATGTTCTTGAGGAATAGAAAGAAACTTCCAGAAATGGTACATTCTACTCGCAGTAATGATCCACCCATCAAGCCCAACAAGGGCATTGATGAGTCAATAATTAGTGTTTTTAATATAATATTTGAGCCCGTTTTATTTATATTTGATTCCGTTTTATATAATATTATTTCCTTTTTTGAACTATTTTACTTCAATTGCAAGTTATTTAATTTCAGGAACAAATATTCTAAAGATTGAGTCTTGGAGCAAAAGAAAGAGGATTTGGAGCTGATTCGGGCTGAAAATACGAAGATTGAAGACAAAAATATGTTTCCCCCACGTCAGAAGCTTGGCACAGCCCGTGCCACCAGCCACACGACCGTGTTAACCCCCAGGATTTTCTTTTGCTGCTTCTGCTTCCCGGACAAGCTACCTATTAGTTTATCTCTGACCTAAAAGCCCGTGGTTTTTTGTGGAACATTCTAGTGATGTATTTCTTAGGGCTTAAGTCATTGTAAACTATAAATTGAGTAGCTAGCTATCACAACAATTCATCTTTTGTTCTTGGAATTCAATAGTGACAATTGTCTTCTTTAATAAAAGTTCTTTCTTTTATTTTCTTGTTATTTTATTTATGTTATTCTTCTTCTTCTCTATGTCTACGATGAACATGAGTGAGTAGACTCTTCTTGTCTTGGGATTGTTGGATAAGTCTAATGACGTAATTCTAATCAAAACCAAGCCTTAAACCCTAATTTTATGTAACCTTAATTTCTACTCTATTTCACCGTTCTTATAATCAATAACAAATATTAATCGATGGATCGAAAGATGAAGTTTAATAGTTATTATTGATTCATCACAAATATTAAGCGATGGATCGAAAGATGAAGTTTTAATATTGGAAGTGAATATAGACAAGGATTGCGAAACATGAAAATAGTCTAGCAAACCTTGAGACAATAAAGTTTCGAGCTTCAAGGATTTCAATAGCAATCAACCATGAAAATAGGCGTGGTTGCTAGAGAAACACACTCACTGAGACCGAAAGGAGATGTGATAGGCTAAAGAGAAACTTGTCTTTAGAAAGAAGGTCTAACATAAAGTTCTAGGTTTAAGGTTTGATTTGAGAAGGGTTTGTCACTATGACGGACCAATAATCCCAATTTGGGTCTACATAGACCTAATTTTGTGTCACCTTTGTTTGAGTATGTGACAATGGAGGAATTACCCAAGGGATGGAAAATCCCTAAATTCACCAAATTTGGTGGAGAGACTAATGAATCCACTGTCGAACATATTGCTCATTACTTGACAGAGGCAGGTGACTTAGCAAATAATGAGAACTTGAGAATGAAGTATTTTCCAAGTTTATTGACAAAGAACGCCTTTACTTGGTATACAAGTTTTCCTCCAGGGTCTATTTTTACTTGGAGTCAATTAGAAAATGCTTTTCATGAACAATTCTACATGGGACAATCTAAGATTAGTAACAAAGAATTGGCAAGTGTTCGATGTAAAACGGTAGAATCTATTGATGATTATTTGATTAGGTTCAGACTTCTCAAAGCTAGATGTTTTACCCAAGTGCAAGAACATGAATTAGTCGAAATGGCTGTTGGTGGTCTAGACTATTCTATTTGAAAGAAATTAGATACGCAGTATTTAAGGGACATGGCACAATTAGCAGATAGAGTCCGACAAGTCGAAAGACTTAAAGCTGAAAACGCCAGGGCTAGAAAGTATGGTAAAAAAGAGAAGGTCGCTTATGTGGATACTAATGACATCAATCAAGATTTCGACTTTGATTGGAGTCCTGTTGACGAAAGCAAAGTTAATATCGCTGAACTACAACCAGGACCTCCATTTGTATGTAAATTGTTGAAACCTTCTAATGGAAAGAATCCTAAAGAACCTAAAAATGACATATTTGTGTCTAAAACCTACACATTTGATGTTACCAAATGTGATGAGATTTTTGATCTTTTGGTCAATGAAGGCATAATGATAGTGCCTAAAGGTTTGAAATTACCTCCTTTTGAGCAAAGGCAAAAAAGATGATATTGTAAATTCCATGGTAATTTTGGCCATAACACATCTTGCTGTGTGGTTTTCAAGGATTCAGTGCAAAAAGCACTAGATGAAGGTAGGCTGAAGTTTGGAGACAAACCAAAGCAGCCAATGCAAGTTGATGCTGATCCTTTGAAGAAAGCAGATTCCATGTACTTGGAAATATCAGGCATGAACATGGTGGAAATATCTAAGATCGATCCTATAGTGGCTATTGACGACCCAAAGGTTGATGTCAAAATGGTTACAGATGACCATAAATGTGTTGATACAATGATTATTGAAGATCAGTACGAAGAAAAAATACAAGTGGTATTTCCCAAAGCTGAAGAAAATCTTATTGATTTTCTTAACATATGCAAAATTTCTGGTTCCCCAGTTATGCTGTGTCCCAGATCTAGTGATGTTTTTGATAAGAAAGCTGCGAAGAATGTTGAAGGTTTTCGACCTCAATCGAAGCAGAAAGGAAAATGGGTTGACAAAAGGCCCATGTTTAGTTTCAAAAAAGCAAACATTCCTCTCAAGGACACATCCCCAACTGCAAACCAGAAGAAGGGACCAATGAAAACCTTCTTTCCTCCCTCCAAATCCCCAAATAACCAATGGGTATTTTCTGGTGGTAAAAATCCCAATCACAAGTCTTCACCTACAAAGTGGGTTAAGAAAGCCAGTGGAAAATCTCCAATTGAGCAGTGAGTACTTTCTAGTGGAAAGAGAACTACTGGAAATAGCGATCGAAATGAGACGCCTGATCAGAAGAGAGAAGAAACATATGGTTTGAAGAAGTTTGTTCATAACGTCAATTACGAAGGGAAAAATCCCATGACAATAACTCAATGGCGTAGATTCCAGCGTCATAAAAAGGCTGATGCCTTGAAAGATGTTACAAATGTTAACAAGAATGCTGAAAAAGGAAAGAACCAAGAACCAGCTATCTTCGATATGTTTAGAAAACCTGTCATTGAGAAGATCTTTCCTCCCCATTCGGTTGTGAAGAAAGGTCTTTCTGTAGAAGATGAAGAATTAACTTCGAACTTCACTGATTCTGAAGCTAGCCTCAATATAATTCTTGTCGTATCAATGCTTCCCATTGAATATGATGTTATATCAGAGGTTACAAAAGATGGGAAAGACTTCACTGAAGAAATGACTGCTCACAAGCCAAATGTTTATTATATGATGGATAGTGGTTGTGTTGAAGGCCAACATGCTATGTTCGAAAGACCTGATCATCACATGCAACATCATCTCAAACCATTGTTCATCCAGGCTAAAATTAATGATGTTGGAATAAACAAGGTGCTGGTAGATGGAGGTGCAACAGTAAATCTATTGCCACACTTTCTCTTGAAAAAGATTGGCTTATCAGAGTATGATTTGAAGCCACATAATGTAGTTCTTTGTCGAGATTTGAAAACCCGAGAATGGCGATCTATGCAAAAGTTAAGGATCATGACAAAGTAACTCATCAGTCAGACACGATCCACTTAGGGCATTCAACTATCAGAAGATCTCCAATTCGAAACGTCTACAACTCATAGACTCAGAATGGGGGAATTCAAAGTTGTTAGGGAGAATAACAGTTATTGTGTTCAATGTACCTTTCCCATACATTTACCATTTTCCAAAAATTTTCAAAGATCGGTGGAGCCATGCCATTGGCGGGCCACCACTAAATTAATCAAATTTGAGCCTATGCCCATTTACTTGGAATTCTCATTTATTCTATTCACAAAATTTCTATTTTTTATGGTAATAGTTGAAGCAAAAATTTTCAAAAAATACAACTTGTTTTACATCTTTTGAAAAGTGTGAACAACAAACACACTCTCTTTGAGCCCGTGAGTAGGTGAAGCGTACACCAGCATCCGCCTCGAGAACAGTTACATTCCGAAAGAGAAACATGGCTAAGCACTATGAAGAGGACCTCTGCTTTGAACAAGATGCAGTCATAATCCAGTAATAGAAAACAAATACAAAAATAAAAAGCTAGCTAAGTTGAAATCCTGAAAAGGCGGCTTTGGCAATAGAGAGCGTCTCGGTGGACTGAAAACTCGAAAGGGCGATCTGGGAAAAAATCAGGGGCATAAAAAAGGAATATACTCCTGGTAGATTGAAAACCCGAAAGGGCGGTCCCGACAAAAGTTAGGGATTTTCAAAGAAAAAACAAAAGAAAAGCATGACTCCTAAAGCATGCCAGTGGAAGAGCACTCGTTGCCGGTTTACAAATGGCGACTTCTTCCAGATTCTTTGGTTAATAATGTGCTTTATCCCTAGGAGGTGTCTACTTCCCCATCAGCTACTACCTTGTGCCTGACTTCACCCTGTCAACGGTTAGATCTGTTCACAATAGTATCATCTCCATTGATGTTTGTCGGGTGTTGGTATTGCGATGTCGGTCTACCTCCCATCTTACCTGTCTTGTCTCGTTTCATTGAGTTCACCTGTCATAAACTATCATACTAGTCGTATGTTCATACATTCATGCATACATGACATATACACAACATCATTCCTACATGGTTGCATCAGTCACCCAAAGTCTTGCTTGGCTGTATCCCTTCAGTTCGGTCCTCACTCATCATCATGTCAAGTGGCAAGTTCCAACAAATGAACATCTTGCATTTTACCTTTTCATCATATGCCAAGTTGCAAGTTCCAACCAACGAACAACTTGCATTTACCCTTTTACCTTATGACAAGTGGCAAGTTCTCCATATGAACAACTTGCAAATACATGTTCAATTTTCTCAAAAAGTGTCATCCCAAGTGTGTCTGGTCGAGAGGTGTCACCAAAAGTTTTGTCTTCATTAAGCTATCGTTCCAAAGCAATACGATAGTAGACAATCATTTTTCCAGTAAAACTACTTTTACCCCCTAGAGGAGTCAGGTCCTTTTCTTTAACGAATTTAGGTATCCCGTTGTTGTTTCTCATCCTAGTCAAATCATCTTTGCCGTTCTGCATTCATACTGACATCATGAGCATTTCATAGCATCTTAGGTCAAAAATGACGTACTCTGTATTTAAGTCTCTTCAGCCCGTCAACTCAAAGATTTCATCTTCAAATCTCCGGACGAAGAAACTTAAATAGGGGTATTTGTCATACCCCAATTTTTGACCCAAGATCCTACATTCATACACCCTTTGACCCGGAATATTATTTGATTTTTGAAAGAAAATTTCGGCAGAGAGGTATTTTAAAATACCTCATTTTTGGTTTGTTTTCGGGCCCACTTTTTTATTTTATTATTAGTCTTTTTATTTATTTTATTTTTATTAGTTTTTATTTTATTCTATTTCTATCTTTTATTTTATTTTTATTTTTATTTTATTTTGTTTTTTTAAGGTTATTTTCTTTTTATTTATTACTTAGAATAGATCCAAAAATAAAATGTCCAAGGTCCAAAAAATTTCAAGTCAAGTGTCAACTTTCACATTCCTCTTTCAAAACCCACCATTAAACACCATTCAAATCACCATCAAAATTCATTAAACCAATTTTTCATTTTCATCAACCTCTTCACCTAAAAATATAGCTCTCATTCCTCACTTATACTCACACCAAAAGTTCTTTTGAGTTGTTAAAGAACTTTTCTCTCTTCTCCCTCATTTAACTTGTGTTGACGAGTTATTCTTTTCTTCACCCTCTTTTTTCTGTCCCTTCGGAATTTTGTCCCTTCGGTAATTTTATCCCTTCAGTTTTCCCTTTCTTTTATTTTCTTTTATTTTCTTCCATTTTATCTCTTTTTAGCATTTTTGCATTTCATTTTATTTCTATTTAGCATTTTAATTTTTGTCATTTATTTATTCGCAATTAAAATGTATTTAGGGGCAATGTAACTATAAATGAAAAATCAAGCATGTGTCCTTTTATTTTATTTATTTATTCAGATTTTACGTATTTAAAAAATGAAAAAAAAGTATTAGCTTAGAAAAGGGTTTTCGTGGTGATCCAACGTCACTACGGAAATTCATCGCGCTTTTATTTTCTCGTCACGTTAGTTTTATTTTTATGTTTTAATTGTTAATCTAAAAGAACAAAAACATGCAAATAACAAAAATCACAAAAATATTTTCACAATAAACCTTGATTCAAGATCAAGTGATCCCATTTTTATTTTATTTTCTTAATCAAATGTTAATCAATTTAATTTAATTTTGAGTAATTTTCTTTAATATTAAAAAACACAAACCAATTTCTTATTTGCCACTTGGCCTTTTATTTGAAACTTTTCAAAACTAATAAAAAACACAAAACAAATCAAACGGTATTTCTACCCCGAACTACGAGGTTTTGATCCCTCACGGGTACATAGGCAAAGGACCTTGTCCTTCCAAATCAATAAAAAATGTAAATAAAAATGTTCTTTTCCTTTTATTCACCATTTATTTCCATTTTCAAAAGCAAGCAAGTTATAGCCAAAAATTAAATAAAATCAAGAGGTTCTTGTAATGTACTACAAATATTTAGGGTGCTAATACCTTCCCTAAATATAACTAACCCTCGAACCCTAAATCTTTCAAAATGTGGTAATTTAGAACTTTTTTCCACTTTCTTTTAAAAAATTAAAAGTTTAAGTCGTGAAATAAACTAGTGAGTCAAACGCTAACCAAATAGCTTTGATCACCGAAAAATGAGACAACAACTAGCTTGTCCTATTCTTTATTTAGGTATAGGTTAGCTGCCCCTTTGTTTTTTAACTTCCGTTTTGATTGAACTTCTTGTGTAATTATGGTCGTTTTCTTTTAGCTCGTCTTGTGCGGAAGAAGCGACATCTTTGTTGTTAATATAAGTCTCATTTTTGCCTCTTCAAAGAAAAAAAAACGTGAATCTTATAAGTTTATTTATAGAAGTCGGCTTATTTTTTTTGTTTATATATATATATATATATATATTTGGCTATTTTCATACTCCACTGACTACTACAACCTAATAAATGAAACAAGTCATTTATTTAATCAAAATTGTCCGTCCTACTCCTCCAATTAGACCTCCACCCCCACATAGATTATTTGAAGTGCTTAAATGAACCGTTATCCTAATAAATGAATAATCATTTCCAAGTTTTTTTATTTGTTGTGGACATGGGTGCGATGAATGAAGAAGAATGTTCACACTTCACTCAATGTTAGGAAACATTGTTAATTTATCAATATAACCTCATTGGCAGTTAACTGCTGATGGATTTTAACCGGTGACAGTTAACTGCCGATGAACATTTACGTCTTTTTCTGGTGTTTCAGCCTTGTTTGAAATGTATACAACAATTCTCGCGATGAATAGGCTGCACCGAGTAGACTTTGGTATTTTAGATAACTTGTACTTAAGATAAATAGTTGGGTTGTGGTTTAGTGAGGACAATAATTTACGTTTTTGTCTTGTCCTTACCCTCCAATTTACCATGTATCTGAAACAATTTTACAATCAAACATAGTACGACTAAAGTTATTATGTCATGTCCCTTGTTTTTTAGCATATCAAATGCACAATAATATTACAATTACATCTTCATTTTATTTATATAGTAAAAGTTTCATGTATGATGTTTCCTCTCATGATTTGTTCACTTTGAGTTCTCACGTATCTTTGGGGTTCACTTTGGAATTCTCATTCGTGACATTTCACTAATTAATATTACCATCCTGCACATTTTTCTTTATCCACCCAAGTCCAAAGTGAGATATAAGACTCAGTTTAGACAAATAGTTTAATTAAAGGTTTCATGTATAAGCTATATCTATGATAAAAAGTAAAATATATTTAAATTATTTGCATATAAGTTATACAAAGTTTTCATAGGCTGTCATGAAAAAATTATAAACATAAGCTAAAACAACTTACAGATATTACACTTCATTTTAACCAAAAGGTAAACTTATGAACATGTAATAAGTTGTTTTACTACGATTTGCCAAACAATCTCATAAATACTCATACGATTAGATAATTTCAAATAAGTCGATCTATACAGCTGCCACAATCTATTTTAAGAAGTCAATTTTATAATATTTTAAAGTTGCAAATTTCTCAATCCATCGCCCACTATGTGGGGACTAAATTCAAATCGTAAAATCACAAACGTGATGGCAAATACTACTCCAAAAGAAGAATCATACTCAACTTGGACAAAGATTAATTGCACCTAATTGGGCATGTAGGTCCTATTCACATAAATGTCACTCTTTTTTGTTCGAATTGAGACGAACTACAAACCCCACTGGTCCCAATTTTTGGAACGAAGTTTAATTAGTTCATGCATATAGTACGTGTAAAATCACATCCTTTTACCGAATGGCACCTTGGTCCTAAAAAAATTCGATTTTCCTAAAAAAATTCGATTTTTTTTTTAGTTTGGATCACATTTTGAGACCCTTATCTAAAATATCTTCATAGTGGCGTAATTGTCTTCATTTTCTAAGAACGTGTATGTGACTAATTAAAAATTCTTCATACCACAAAAAATTAATTAAAAAACCCAAAAGATTAGATTTTTTGAGTCCTATATATAGTGTACCTTCCTTCCCATTTTCCTCAACCACCCCAATTGAGATATAGCGTAAGATTAGAAAGGAAAAAAAAATGGAGGCTTTTTCTTCAAAGTTCCTTCTAATAATTTTTGCCTTTAGTTTCATTACACACACTATCCAAGCAACTGAAAGACCATACCAACAATCAAACACATTATTCATAAAAAATTCTTGCAGCTCCACAACTTATCCAAAACTATGCTACACCTCCCTAGTGAAGCACGCAGATTCCATTCAAACAAATCGCGTGCTTTTAACATGTACGGCCCTAAACGTGACTCTTGCATCCGCGAAATCAACATCGGCTGTGATATCAACTCTCTCGAAAAGCCAGGGGCTGAAGCCTAGAGAGGCTGCAGCTATGAAGGATTGCGTCGAAGAGCTGAGTGACTCCGTTGATGAACTACGAAGGTCTATCGGAGAAATGAGTCGCCTTAGGACTTCAAATTTTGAGTTAACAATGAGTGATGTACAAACTTGGGTCAGTGCCGCTTTGACAGATGAGAGTACTTGTACCGACGGATTCCATGAGATTAATGCCCCGGGTAATGTTCAGACAACAGTGAGAGGGAAAATTGTGCAAGTAGCTCAATTGACTAGCAATGCTTTAGCTTTGATAAATAAACTTGCCACTTCACATGGTTAAAGTAGCTCAAATAAGGTATTGTTTTGGTAGATTCATAATTCCTGCATTATTAATGTAATTGGTGTTGCATTCTCAAGTTGTGTAGCATCAAGTTGGTGTGGTTAAACTTAAGTGTGTAAAAGATTGTAAATGTGTGGCAATTAGTTGTTTAGATTTATGCCAACACAGGTGACTAATTTGGCATGTATATTGTAAATATGTATACAAATTAGTGGTTGAGATTTATACAAATATTCAAAACTCTTGCTCATCAACTTTGGGAGCCATGACTACTCCCAACACCAAATATCCTACTCTATTTGAAACCAGCCTGCCTAATGCTATCTAGATGTGACACCGACATATCTGTTAAATTCATTAATTAATTTTCTCAAATTATTACCGATATTGATGTATCTGTATCCATTGGTCTATGTTGGTGGTTCATAGCTCCGCTGCATAGGAGTCTTGGATGTCTACCGGTGCTGATAATTTTGCCAATGAACCGTCAATACCTTCCAAAGGACCTAGGAGTCCTCCCAAAGGGTCTTAGGGCCCTCCTAGAGGTCTCAGCACCCTCCTAAAGGGCTCTAAGGCCTAGGGTGCGCCCCTCAGAGGGCGCCGCCTCCTCCAGCTTCTAGAAGTCTCTAGAGCTCAGCAGAAAGACTTAAATGCCTCATTGCTTGGGGCTTAAGTCACAAGAAATCAAGCCCATAGAGGGCTATAAATACCACCCTTGAGAGCCTTCTCAAAGCATGACCAATACAATAATAAACCCTAATATCCATTATTGTACTTTTGCAAGTACAGTTGGCGCCGTCTGCGGGAAACAGTAAAACTAACCTAAACCACACTCATAAACCTAAAAACCTATCGGCGATCTCAGAAAACGGTAGCCGACGAATACCAGAAACTTCTCGGCGATCTCGAAGAAAAGATGGCCGGCGAAGACCAAGCCAACATCACTACTCACTAGCGATCCACAAAATTGTGATTATGTGAACTGTTATACTCACAAGCACACGTCGCTTTCATCAATTCTTTTATATATGCATATATATTATATGTTGATTTTAATGGGTAGATTATCGTACAACCGTCATGTTTTAGTTATTTTAATTGCTTCAAACTTTTATCGACAATATTTGTTGTTTTGTATTTGGTGTCACGTGCTTTCATTCTTTTAGGGCGTTGTTTTCCTTTGTGATAGCAATAGGTCCCTGCCATGAACTATCATCTTTTTATTATATTGAGCTTAATCTATATATTTCAACGTTGGGCAAATTATTTTTTATTGTTTCATAAAATTTTCTCAACATATTTCGATACAATATATCTACATTTTTAGATTTGAAGTAAAATTTCTCGCCCAATATATTTTGAGAAAAAAATATTTTACAGCTATTTGATTTAAAGATAATTTCTTGCCCAATATATTTTGAGAAAATATATTTACACTATTTAATTTTAGGAAAATATCTTGCTCAATATATTTACACTATTTAATTTTAGGAAAATTTCTTGCTCAATATATTTACACTTTAAGATTTGAAGAAAATTTTTCACCCAATATATTTTTTACATCTAGATTTGAAGAAAATTTCTCGCCCAATATATTTACAAATTTTCGCCCAATATATTTTACACTATTTTATTTGAAAAAAAAATTTCGACCAATATTTTTTGTGAAAATATATTTACACTTTTAGATTTAAAGAAAAAAATTTCGCTCAATATATTTACACTATTTGATTTGAAAAAAATTTCTTGCCCAATTATTTTGAGAAAATATATTTACACTCTTTGATTTGAAGAAGAATTTCCGTCTAAAAAAATTTGTATAGACATAGAGTTGTTGACTGAATTTTTCAGTTGTTTTTGTTGTGCTATTTATGTTCGGTGTAGTCTGGATATTGATGAGGTAGGAGGACTCGACCAACCGAGGAGCTCAATTCATCACCATCATTGTCATCCTTATGAACAGGTGGAGATGAATACATTATGGTTTCTCTTGATACAAACAACACCATGGAAGAATGGTTGTACTTTTCATATCTTTCTTATTTTGCTATATGTTGAATTGTTTGAGAAATTATTTAACTACTCTAGGTACCCCGTGGCACAAGTGATGTGTAGTATTGTTAAAAGATCGCATAGGAGGGTTCTGTCGAGGAAGGCCTTGGTATTTAAAGTGTCCAGATGACCCACCTCTCTTTCTTGGGAACCACTTTGAAGGTGAGAAAAACCACAAGAAGGGGGGGTTGAATTGTGTTTTTGGAAACTTCTTCTTTTACGTTCTAGATAACTGTCCTCAGGTTCAGAGTCTGAAGTAGTTCAGAGTCTGAGTGAGTTC
>Ga0228710_1008835_pt1 | contig 14278 bp, 9 predicted proteins | sample MedpolnodulmetaG_FD_177995 | JGI IMG/M metagenome (GOLD analysis project Ga0228710, IMG submission 177995) | Root nodule microbial communities from Medicago polymorpha collected in Santa Monica, California, United States - pink nodules | ecosystem: Host-associated > Plants > Roots > Nodule...
CAAATCGATCCATATCTTGGATAAAGTCATACCTGCCTAGAAACTGCATCAGTTACAAGTCCATTATTATCAGTAGCAACATTCTCTTGTTGCACCTCAGTAGCAACATTCTCAACAGTTTCCACACCTGCCACATTACTTTGTACTTGTTCTTTAGGTTCAGTGTCAATCCAATGCTTTGGTCTCCTAGCTACACCTTGCTTTGCACAACTTCTTGAGTTATGTCCTATCAGTCCACATCTTCCACATTGAGTGTCATTATAGGTTTTCTTCATGCTACTCCCACCAATAGGTTCCTCATTGCCATCCTTTCTACTGTTCTTCTCTGCAACTTTATCCATCATCTTTGTACATAGAGCTTGAAGATGAAGACCGGTTGTTGTAGTTGTTTTTGCCCATACGCCCATCACCCATCATTTTTGAACACCGAATCTTCAACAATGACCACTGATTTTTGAATTTCGAATTGAATAAAAAAAATTAGGGTTTTAAGTTTTTTGAATTGGGGAAGAACATTGACATCAATTCATGGAAGAATTTTGGGGAATTTTGAACTCTAGGTGACAAATTATAACATTAGGGTTTCAAATTTATATATCTGGGGAAGAAAGACCCGTTAAAGAGAAAGAGCCGTTGGGAATTTTCTGAAAATCAATCAATTTGGTCCTTGACAATTTTCTGAAAATCCATCAATTTGGTCCTTGGAAATTTTCTATAAATCAATCAATTTGGTCCCTGCTTATGTGGCATCTGACGTGTTAAACCTTGTAAGAGGTTAACGTTACACGTCACCTCCGTTAATAAACCAACTTAACGGAGGGACCATTTTGATGGACGTCTGTAAAATTCAGGGACTAAATAGCTATTTCGCAAAATTCAGGAACGAATTTGGCCGATGCGTTAAAATTCAAGGACGAAACTGAGGTATTAGTCAAAATATATATGTATGACATTGATAATCAACCACATACCAAAATGTGTTCTTGGAGGCAATATCGTAAATATGGAATGATACATGTCGAGTAATGAAAAGAGAAGGTAAGTAGTAGCTACTACTAACTACCAGTCGCAGTCTTTCCTTTTTAAAGCCTAAAAATCTATTTTTTCCTGTTTTCAACCATTCCCAATTCAATTCAATTCTACACCCTCTCTCTTCTCTCTCTTCTCAATTCATCAAAACGACGTAGCTTTCTCTCTCCATCATCCTCTCCTCCGATCGGAGGAGTCCCATCACCGCCGGCGGCGCTTCCCTTCCCTGATCCTCTAACTATCCTTCAATTCAACCCTACTCTGTTCCGTTCAACGAATTTTTCTCACAAAATGGCTTATCTTACTTGCTAGGGTTTCACCCTTCCCAAATCTTTCACTCCGAAACCACCCTGTACCTTTTCTTCATCAACCTAATCCAATTCTTCGTTATGGCTATCCGTGTTACCTTCTCCTTTTCCGGGTATGTTGCCCAAAACTTAGTTTCCTCCGCCGGCGTTCGAGTCGCGAATTCTCGTTGTGTCCAAGAGTGTTGCATCCTCTCGCGCCTTTTTGGATCCAACCAGAAATCCGATCTCGAACGTTCCGGCGGCTTTCGCAATCGGAATCTCTATTCCGATTTCACAAAACCTAGAAACTCACCTGTTTCTGCTTATTCTACCCTCGCCGGTGAAATTCTCTCCGAAAGCTGCAATAATCCAATCATCTTAGGCTTAATTTCGATGATGAAGTCAACGGCGATTTCTGGGTCAACATCGGCTGCTATGGGTGCTATGGGTATTTCACCATTCAAAACTTCTTCGATTATACCATTTTTGCAGGGTTCAAAGTGGCTTCCTTGTAATGAATCCGTTCCTATAGCTACAACTTGGGAGGTTGATAAAGGTGGAACGCGAATACAATCACAACCTGTTTCTGTTTCTGTTTCTTCTGACAAAGAATCGCGTTTGGATTTTAATCAGAAGGAGAATACTAGTGGTTGGATTTCGAAATTGTTGAATGTTTGTTCTGAAGATGCTAAAGCTGTTTTCACCGCTGTTACTGTTAGTTTATTGTTTAAATCGTTTTTGGCTGAACCCAAATCTATTCCTTCTGCTTCTATGTACCCAACTCTTGAAGTTGGTGATCGTGTTCTTACAGAAAAGGTTAGATTTTTTTTCTTCTTTTTCAATCATTTGTTTCTTGTTTGTTTTTTAGGATGTTTTGAACTAATTAAGGATGTTGATTGTGTAACAGTTTTCATTCTTCTTTAGAAAGCCTGATGTGTCTGATATTGTGATCTTCAAAGCACCATCTTGGTTGAAGGTATATTTTACTGCCACAGTAGTTCAATTATTGCAAGTTTTTGTTCATATTTTATGTTGATGAATTATGACGTTTATTGTCTGATTTGGCTTATGTAGGCATATGGTTTTAGTTCATCTGATGTTTTTATAAAAAGGGTTGTAGCTAAAGCTGGTGATGTTGTTGAAGTAAGCTTTGATCGAGCCTTATTTGTTGTGTAATTAACTGATCACATTTGAATCGTTGTATCTTGATTTCTAGTATCTTATATTGTTTCGGGTTTTGTCGCAGGTTCGTGATGGGAAACTTCTGGTGAATGGTGTTGCTGAGGATGAGGAATTTGTTTTAGAGCCTCTTGCTTACGAGTTGGCTCCTATGGTAATGATATTTCTGTGATAATGGTGCTTTGTTTATTGATTGTGTTACTTGGTAACATGATTAATGGTACTTTTTTGTTCTTTTAATGTTTGCAGGTTGTTCCAAAAGAACACGTGTTTGTGATGGGAGACAACCGTAACAAGAGTTTTGATTCTCATAACTGGTAAATTTTATGTCCTTTCTTACTAACTTTTCTCTGTTGTTTCTATTGGAGAATGGAGAATATATTTTGTTTTAGGTAGGTGATTCGTTTTGGCCTATTTGTTTATGCTGTTCTCCAAACTTCTAGCTTATGTAAAACATGCTCTCAGATCTTAGAAGTTCATACTTAATTATATGCACTTAATTGTGATACCTGACTAACATCTTTGTTGTGTTTGTGTCAATCAGGGGTCCGCTTCCAATCGAGAACATTGTTGGTAGGTCCATGTTTCGCTACTGGCCTCCATCCAAAGTATCCGACACTGTCATGGTTCATAAATCCTCACCTGGAAATAAATCCGTAGCAGTTTCTTGACGTGGTTTCCACTATCTTCTGAGGGTGAAGAAAGATTTTTGATACATTCATTTATTCTGAATGAATTGCCACTCCAGTTTTGGACTAGGAGTGAGCTGTTATTCAACAATTCTCCAGGACAAATCTGCTGGTCCTGATTAAAGTTTGGGATGAACATCTTATTCATTGATGCAAATTTGTCAATGACCTAATAATAATGTTCTTTAGTGAATATCCTGAGATGTATGGCCCCTTGCAAAAGTTTGGGGAAAAGAAATATTTAAGAAACATGATGTATGATTTGTGCTGTATTCATTTTTTCATGTTATTTTTCTATTTTTGAATGCTAGAAACTTGAAGAAAGTTTCAACATGGAGCTATTTGACTCCTTGTAAGTAAGTTCCATAATAAAAAGCCTCTTCATTATCTGTGGTTAATATGGCCATTATATGAATGAAATTATCTGGGCAAGGTTTTGGTTTTGAATTTCAGAATAACTTCCCATTTCACTGTATTTTTGTTATGCGCTGTTATGTCCATTTATTAACTGGGTCAGACTTCGGAGTTCGATGAAGGTGGCACATCATTGTAGTTTGTTCTAAAACCTTTTTTTTATAATAAATATACTTGACTTTTTTTGTTGTTGAAGTCAAACATGCATATTAAAAATATAGAAAATTTGGGGTTTAACCAACCAAGTTCTAGATGCAATTTCATTTGATATTCCAACTAAACTGTGAAATCATTTGCCTCCTGGTGTAAATGGCAGAAACATTATCAAGCTGATTTATAGCAGGCCCTTGCAGTCTTGACCTATCAGCCGAATGGCAGCAACAGCACATTCAGAATTTACGCAGTTCACTACTACCGCTGATCAAATTTGGCGGGTGTAGATGCCCGTTTAGCACCATATCACCACCACATTGACATAGTACTTCAGCCATGCTGCGATCATCCCCATCTTTTTTTTTGGGTGAATGGTAAGGGGCAAAACCCCACCAAGAAACTAGATTAATACCCTCAAAGGGGTAGAATCATTACAAGCAACTCTTACAGTAGAGTTATCAAATAAAAAGGAAGGTGCGGAATTATAAATACAAACATCAGGGGTATTAAAACCCTCCCTAGCCATTCGGTCAGCTGCATTATTAGCATCTCTACATATATGCAGAATGTTTGGGCTTCTAGTTTCCTTCAAAAGCATGGAAATCTTGCACACAAGGATGAAACAAGTATGGGAGCTAGAGCAACCTTGTTGAATTAGTTTTACTGCCATGAGAGAGTCAGATTCAATGGTTAAATTTGACATACCTTTAACCTTTGCTATTTCAAGACTTTTTAAAATTGCCCAAAGTTCAGATTGAACAACAGAACATTGACCCAATTTAGCAGAGAAGCCCCAAAGAAAAGTGCCAGTTGAGTCTCCAGCAATCCCACCGCAGGCAGCTCTACTACCATAATCCTTCACTGCTCCATCACAGTTTAATTTGACAGTTCCACTACTAGGAGGGATCCAGTTTTGATTTGACGAAGCTGCGCTGCTGTTATTAGACTTAGGAATCCTGTGATTAAATTCAGTCCAAGCCTCTTTGATATTAGTGACCATAGTGTTGATTCGGATGGTAGAACTCACAACATCTGGGATCATGTTATTGAAAATGTAGTTATTTCTAGCCCACCAGAGACAATCCACAGTAACTGCAAAAACTGTGCTCCAACCCTCAATGTCCCTTCTAGAAAGATTCCAAAAAAGCCAATGTTGCAGATCATCAAAGTTATAAAAATTTGGAGAAGTGTTACCAAGAATTTTGTTCCAAGTTGCTTTAGCTAAATGGCAGTCACGGATTGTGTGAATGATGGATTCCGGTTCAGCGTTACATATGGGGCAAAGATCATTAGGCGCCATACCTCTAGAATTTCTAGTGAGATTGGTGAGTAAGATTTCGCGAGCCACTTTCCACAACAAAAGTTTTATTCTCTCCGGCCCTTGCCACTTCCAGATGCACTTGTAAAGATCAGAATGTTTAGAATGGGTAAGACTGAGAATCGATTCGTAAGCCAAAGCATGGGAGAATTCTCCTCCATCTGGAGACCTTGCCCAGGCCACTAAAATTGATTCTGGATGTGTAGAATAAATTGATTATGATGTGTGGTTGCTTTCGAGTAGAAAAATTGATTTTTCCTCTGTAATTGATTCTACTTGAAGCTGATATTTGTAGTTTTTGATTCTATAATTGATTTTTACACACAAATTTAAAGTTCAATTCACTTTTACATGAATATGTACAAACACAAATTAATTTACTTTCCCTTCATTTTTAATCAATATCAATTTTACAAATCTATTTATTCAAAATCAATTATTGGTAACTTTGAACCAAACTACACTAAAATAGTCTGCATCAATATTGATCATATTCATTCCATCTCACGTTCAAGCTAGCTTCTTTTTAAATAACAACCAATTGTCTGACTTGAAATATTTTTTTATTTTCTCAACTTTATGAAAATGTTTAGTTAGCGTTTTATATAAATATTAGTAAGAAATTCGTTAATTCTTTTCCTTAAGGCAATAAGGTTTTGTATGAAATCATTATGAGTCTATTTATGTTTATCAAATTCAAGTTTATTTATAATAATTCTTTTTATACAAGAACATAAGCATCTACTAAATTACATGTAGATTCAATATTCCTATTAATCTAACTTAAACCTTAACCATGTCAACATCATTTGAATCACCTAGTTGTTTGTCTTCCACTGTTTTGTATCTATACCAAGAAGCACAAACCAAGTAAAATACAAAGTTTACAACACTTATGATTGACAATAACCAATAAAAGTAGTTAAGCTTGTCTCTATTCAAGTTATTACTAGCCAACCAACCACCACTCACTTTGTTAACAACCTCAACAACCACTGTGCTTGTGAAATAACCAAATGCAACAGAACACCAAGAAATTGCTGTACTAAGTGACTTCATTCCAGCTGAACTTTCTGCATAGAAAAACTCTAGAAGTCCAATAAGTGTAAACATGTCTGCAGCTCCAAAAATAGCATATTGAAAACCCAACCAAAAAACACTCATTGGTAAAGGCTCAGTACTATCTACCATATTATGTTCTATGGCTACAGATTTTCGACGTGTTTCGACAAAACCAGCAACTAACATTGATATAGCTGATAGAACCAATCCAATTCCAATTCTTTGAAGGTGTCGGATTCCGGTTGGGATTCCTGTGATTCTTCGAATAAGCGGGACAAAAACTCGGTCGTATAGAGGAATTAGGACAAACATGAACAATAGAGGGATTACTGGGAGGGAGGGTCCTGGCATTTTGAATCCCAAGATGTTTGTGTCCAAGGTTGTGCTTTGTTGTATGCTGAAAGTTTGAAGCTGTGCTAAACATGTGTTCATAAATATTGTGCTTAATATTATTGGTAGCATTCGGACTAGGATTTTTGTTTCTTCTACTTGTGTCACTGTGCAAAGACTCCATGATCCTGTACTGTTTCCCCCAACTGCTGCTCTGTCTAAGAATCTGAGAATCCATTTTGTTTCAATAAGAAAGTAGCGAATTAGTAAATATAATGGTCATGTTGCATTAAATTTAGATGAATCAAAATTCAAATATGTTTCATTATATATTATAACCTGAATTGATCAGTCCTTTTAAGGATTTCATAACTGTCTCCTCTTTCTTTTTCATGGATCTCATGCATTTCTTCTGCATTCTCCGGAATTTGGAGTTTTCTGTTTCTAAAGGCTGCCACAAACACCTGAAAGTTCAACAAATTAAATATGCATCATAATTAAATTTCCCTTTAAAGTACAATAACATTTGAAGCATATAGAGAAAAAAAAATGAGGATAATGTAATTTACCTGTATGATTCTAATTAGAGGACTTCCCTTTGGAGTATTGTTTCTGTAGAATGACTTACCCATGCAAATAGACAGAATTGATAGAAAGACTGCTATAGTGCATACTGTAAAACTCCAGTACCATCCTTGGTTAGTACTAATCCAATTAATGAAAGTAACACCAAATATTGCTCCTGTGGTAAGGCTAAGTAAAAACCAATTAAAAAAGCTTGAAAGCTGAGCTGCTTCCTTTGGATCTTTATCATCAAATTGGTCTGCTCCTAAGGCTGGTAAAGCTGCTTTAACACCACTTGTTCCTAATGCAAAAAGGTATAGGCCTGTATAAAGTATAGCAGCTTGGCTTCCATTAGCAGGTTCACATTGGTTCATATGAATTGGTGCTATATCTTTGCAAGGAATTGGTCTTAATTGTTGGAAACGTGCTTGAACTGTTAGGATACCATATCCCTGCAATTAAAAGAGCTAATTAGTTGTATGATGATTAATCCTTTTCAAAAAATCTCATATGCGACAGTTGTAAAATAATCGCTATTGTCACTTTTTTTTTGTACGTCGTTAGTATCATTTCAATTAATAATAATATTTTTCTCTCTCGACGATTTTAAAAAAAAAAACATTTATTCATTTCTTTTAGCAAGATATTTATTCGTGTTTTTTACATCTTTAATTAGCTTTTCCTTAAACATTCACCTTCAATTATTAAGCACTATGTTATAGAGGCTCACTATACTTTGTTTATAATGATTAATCATAGGATTGACCACGTCATGATGCTGAAAGTACAGATATAATTATCATTATTGAGCTATGCTATGTTCACACTCATTTTTCTTACACCCTAGCTATCCCTACATTACCAACCACAGGGCCCCTCTTCACCTTGTTGTACCGTGAAATTTGATCTTTAAACATGTCTTTCATTAGTTAATTTGATTCTCAAATGTGTTTTCGGTTATACTATTAATAGAAGATACACTCGATGATATTTTTGCATTATCGAAAAAATTGCGAGCAAGAGAAATTGACTAAACTTACCAACAATTCCATGCATGCAAACAGAACACAAGTCTTGAACCTAGACAAATATGTATCAGAAATTAATCCACCTAGGAGTGGTAGTAAAAAAGCAGTTCCCATTAAGTTGGTTAGGGTTGTTGCTGATTTTGTTAAGCTGAAGTTCATGGACCCAGTGAAGTAAGTTATTAAGCTCACTGCATTGGCAACAAAAGCCATGTTCTCTAACCCTTCCATAGCTGCATCCAAAAATTGGAAATACAATTTAATGAATACAAACAAAACATTTTTAACATATAAAAGGACATACATGGGATTTTCCAAGTTCTTACCATATACAAAAAGTGCAGCTCTGTTCCCTCCTAGTCTTCTTTGTACCCTTGGTTGTGTAGCCATACTTCTGCAGATTCCCTGGCAAGTAATCAAACAAGTTCAAAAGCGTTCTAAGCAGACAATTCGGTTGGTGAACTAAGAGACGCTAATGTAAAAATATCTAGTGACACGTATATAACCAATAGTAAGTTAAGAAATTGAATCATTTTTCTTAACTGGTCCATTTTGAAGAACATTAAAAATATGTGGCAAGTAACAAGAAAGGATTAGTTACCATTGTTAGTGTCTTCTTTGATCTGAAGGTGAGAAACTGCTTCTTTAGGTACTAGTAGTAGTTCATTTGCCATGAACTTATATAGGTAAATGTGCCGCAAGTTGTAGATCGATGAAGTAAGCAATAAGAAAATCATATAATGTCAAGTTGACATTATAAAAATAAATTTGGTTACATTTTTGTAAGGGAACCTATGTTTCTGTTTTTCTCCTCCCCGCCCCTATAATGTGCATGTTTTGAATTCATTAGTTGACTTAAATAATTTTTTATGACTAGAACAAATTAAGTTAATGGTATTGATTGGCATGTCTGAACTACTTTTTTAATTTTTTGATAAAAATAGAGGGCCAAAGACCCCATGTTTGAACTACTATGTTCATGAATATAAATATATTTCATGTCACCTAATGACATTCATTGCTGCCGGCATTTGCAATCAGTTTTGTGCAGTTTGTCAACAATGCATGTGTATGTTAGTTAGAATGTATTCTGAGAGATATATATGGTGGATGACTAATTCTCAAGTTTTTGTGCCGATATATATATATATATATATATATATATATAAATGTGTGTTGTTAGCATTCCTCATACACATAATTTATAAAATATTGATCCTAAAAAATTGGTTACAAGTGGATTACAACCCTTGTAATTTTACTTGATATGGTAAATACTCAATCCGTCCTCTTATCATTGTTATAAGAAAATCTTAGTCATTATTATAAGCCAAAGTAACAATTTTTGAACTACTTAATGTTTGCATCTCTTATAGTACATATCATTCATTTAATTAAAAAAAACATTTAATGCGGATAGTTAAATGAGTTTTTGCATTAAAAAATTTGCAGTTAACTAAAATTGGCGTCCCCTAATTGTGGTAAAAAACAAATTGGAGTACAGGAATATCTTTTATAACATATGATGATTGACTGTGAAATGGAAATGGTTTGGTGCTGATTGTACTAAGGAGCTGAATATGGTTGGTGGAATGAATCTTTGATCATGTACTGGTGCGTAGGGCATGCGACATGGTCTCCATTTTGTGGTGTCTCTGCTAGCTGCAATCATTTGTTACTGTCCTTGATTGAGTGTACTTTGAAGATTAATTATGTTCATGCATATTTATTTGGTGTGCTTGATTTTTTTAGACTTTGATTGGCAAATGGCAAGGCATGGTCTTGGTCGTCAGTGTTGGGCTGCAGCTTTTCAGTATGATATAATATGCTGCTGTGTGTGCTGGATGGGTTCTAAATTGTATGTAGATTTTCCTCTTTTAGATGCTGAGTTTGGACGCTTTTGTTGTGATTAACTAACTTTCTTAATCGCCATAAAGTAAATTTTCTTACTTCTTTATCTAAGGTTATTGAAAAGTGCTCGAATTTTAAACAAATAAGTTGTTGAGTTCTTAAAAAAAACAAAATTTGTCGAGCATTAACATCCAATCCCGCAATAAGAAAATACGAAATCAAGATTATATCTAGAAATTTTACTGCAAAGTTCTCCTCTCACTGAAAACAAATTGCTTACATACCTCAAATTTCTTTACCTTGTAATTAGCAAACATATTTCCAAAGTAAGCTAGCCACCTCAATCATTTCTTCAGGTTCAAGTATCTTGTTGCAGCAACACAAAAACGCCAAACATGTATAGATCTGTATAGATATTCCTATGATTTATCGTACATTCCAAAAATAAATGAGAAAATGTTTCAGACTAGCTACCAAACATGTTATCTCTCCCTAGCACTCTCGTCTCTAAATTATATCATCCTTTGTTGCTACTTTGTTTGGATGTTAGTCATTTTGTTTCAACTTACTCTAATATTTTTTTAGGTTAAATTGCATTTTTGGTCCCTTAACTATTTAGGTAGTATCTTTTAGATCCCTTAATTAAAATTCGATTTATTTTGGTCCATTAACTTCCTTCCGTTACACATTTTGGTCATTTCCGCTAGTTTTAATTCAAAAACGTTAGGTTTTCTTCATTTTTTCTTGAATTTTTCTGGGATTCTTGTTGTTGAAGGTTGATGGAGATGATATGAAGATGAAAAAGAGGAGAATAAGATGAAGAAAACCTAACGTTTTTTAATTAAAACTAACGGAAATGACCAAAATGTGTAATAGAGAGAAGTTAAGGGACTAAAATAAATCGAATTTTAATTAAAGGACCAAAGTGATACTGCCTAAATAGTTAAGGGACTAAAAATGCAATTAAGTCTATTTTTTGAAATATAATTAGTATTTTTTTTCTCAATTAAAAAATAATTAGTCTAATTATTTTTGATTAATTGTAAATCATTCAATATACTTAGTATATGCCTTAGTGGTACATCATATGTACAACATATTTATATCAATATTTCCTCAGAGCAAGACTATATACTTTTTAAAAATCAATGTACAATTTAAACTTGGTAAGTTGAGTTTAAGTTTACAAAATTAGCCCGTACAATCCAAAATATGGATTCGAATTCAAATAAGTTAAAACCCATTTCAACCTTTCACATCAATATCCTAAGCATGACCTTCATAAAAAACAAGCAGTGTGAATTGTAAAATGAGTTTGTTAAGTTATGTCTACGATTTAAAATTTGTTTTCTTGTTCAACGTTTACATCAGTACAACCACTACCGGCAGTGACTCCACTAGCATCCATCAAAGCGCTTTCTAAACCTTCAACTTTGTCATTAAGTTTTTTTTTTTTAAGGAACTTTGTCATTAAGTTATCAATCTCTATTTTATTTAGTCACGGGCCCTAAAAATATATTAGAAAGTCTTTGTTATATTATGAATTTATTAAGTTAATCTCTTAGCTACTGCAAAATAAAAGAAAGTTATAGTTTATAAACCAACTTGGTAGATCAATTAGCAATATTAAATAACGTGGAGTTTTAATGGCTTCAAGTTGTTAATGAGACATCTAAAAATAAATTGTCCGAGAGAAGTCGAATCTAATTACTAGGTGAAACTTTACTTAACATAAAAAAGTAACAATTAACAAAAAAATTGGTACAAAGGTTTTTTAGGCAAAAATGAAATGTGGAGTTAAAATCTACTAACTTAAAATAATTAAGAGCGACGTTAATGGGATAAATAATAAGGAACTTCAATGGATAAACGAAGTTATTTTTTGTGCGGGTCAAATAACCACATATAATTTAAGTAATCTATAATTCATCTTTAATTAGTTTATCAGCTATAAGTCATCAGTTATAAACTATAAACTATCAGTCATCAGCTATCCGCTATTTTTACCAAACAGAGCCTAAGTAGTTTTTACTTCTACAATGGTTCTATATAAAGAACACAAATTTCCTTAAAAAAATAAAATAAAGAACACAAACATGTTTATATTTTTCATTTAAATTTTATATCAATTTAACTAATTTGATTAAAATACATAAAAATATTAATTATTAAAGTTGAAAACAACTATTTTAATAAATTTTATCTAAACAAGTTGTAAATAATAATAAATATATAGTTAACCTTGTAAATAATAACAAGTTGTAAAAATGTTTTGAAAGAATTTTAATAATAAAATAATAATAAATTTTTTTAACTAAAAAATAATAATATTTCTTTAAAAAAAAATAAAAATATTGTTTGTTTGAAAATGTAAAGTTCATCTAATACTAATCAACTGTAGTTGCCGTCTTCTATTCCTTATTGGTTTTGGAGAAATGTTCATATTACTAATTATTGTCTGAATAATAGGGAGCCTCTCATTCCTAACCTTTGGGCTGTGTGGGGTTCGGATTATATATATATTTTTTATGTGGGTCACTTTGTTGCCTTCCTCTTTGTTGGCGGATTTTACTGGGGACAAGAATGAGATGCCTAATTATATGTTTCCTTAGCTATTCGAGTTTCTTGTTTTCTGTACATATTTATTTTTTTTCTTTTGAGGGTATTGGCCTAGTCCTTATTGTAATTTTTTTTCTCTTTTTTTAATAATATTACGTATTGGAAAGGCTGTAGAGGATGGGGGCTTTTGTTGGGTGCCAACCTAGTTGGGATGTTGCAGATTCTCTCGAATACCCAATCTTTCTCTTGGCCTTATAAAAAAAAGTCTTCTACCTTAATACAATCAGCGCTAATGATGCTTTAAGTAGCACAACTAGCAATACGTACATATGTTATTGAGGATCCGTTTGGATTATACTTATTTTAAGCTTATGCAAAACAGTTTATAAACTACCTTGTCATTATTTTAGGTATATTATATTAGTTAGTTACTAAGTAGTTACTGTGTAAGTGCTTATCGTTTAATTGTTATAGTTATCTTATAGTGTGTGTATTAGTATATATAAGGATTGTATTGCCTCATTGTAAATATGAATGAAAAAAATAATCAATTTCACTTTCTAAATCCTCTAGTTTCTTTCTCTAAATCCTGGAGTTTGGCCCTATTTGAATTGGGTCGTATAATACAACCTGAGGATTTTTCTCATTCCAATGCGAATTCATTTTATTCATGTGTAATATTTCCCTAGAAGCTTTTAGGAGTCGCTCATTGTCCATGCCTTGTGCACTGACAATCATCAGATGTCCTCGTCAACCTCAAGCGTCACGTGCTCACTAAGTCCTACTTGGCTCGTCTCCGAACCACATCTTACTGGAAGAGATATGCTATGATACTAGTTGTAACACCCCAAACAATTTTAAGTATTGTCGACTAACACCACAAACTAATACAAGTCTTTTAGTATGTTTTGTCCTCAATCACATATCTTATAGGAAACTTTCTAGAATGTCTCCCATCCTAAAATTTCTTTAAGCCAAGGCACACTTAACTATGGATTGATGCTGCCTCTAAGCGTCTCACACAACAACAACTTCTCGACTTCCTCCAATCCAAATCCACCTGTCATCTCAACTACTTTGTCTCTCAACTCGTATGCTTTGTGCTTTTTGACGCTGCTCCCACTGGTGGACCTCGCCTCTCTTTCGCCAATGGTGTGTGGGTTGAACAATCCCTCTCTCTTCAACCTTCTTTCAAAGAAATAGTGGCTACTATTTTTTGTTTGTTTGAGGGGAGTTAGATAGTAATCATAGATAGAAAATTGTTAAAATCTTCCAACTTTACTTTTTTTGTTGTTGTGAATTTTGTGTTAAATTAGTGGTAAAATCAAATTTGGTTGAAGTTGGTATTTAAACTAATTTTACAACGAATTAACTCATGTAAAATCGACTCCTTCGAAAAAACTCATGCAAAATCGTTAAATCTGTTAAAATAATGTAAAAGCAGTAAAATACTTCCAAGACATTTAATTTGGCAAGTGTACCAAAAACTATCGAAATTGTAAAAATTATCGTTCCCACAAGGACTGTTTTTAATCTCAACAATTCGAATACGTTATTAATTAGGATGTATAAAAGGTTATTTTGTTTTGCCACTAGGCAGTTGATTGATTTGTTTGCAATAGAAGTAACAACAGAAAATAAAGTTGGTTTTAAGAATAAGAGAGTGATGAGCTTAGGTCTTTCGAGTCATCGATGTTCCCCTAATTGGTATACTGCACCTATTCTTATGAATGATTCTCTAGTTCCACGATAGTTAACAAAATAGCCCTACTCAATCCCTTGAGTAAGTACCCTCTTCTAGGATTACAGCCCCTAATT
>Ga0228710_1008837_pt1 | contig 14276 bp, 13 predicted proteins | sample MedpolnodulmetaG_FD_177995 | JGI IMG/M metagenome (GOLD analysis project Ga0228710, IMG submission 177995) | Root nodule microbial communities from Medicago polymorpha collected in Santa Monica, California, United States - pink nodules | ecosystem: Host-associated > Plants > Roots > Nodule...
AAAAAAAAAATATATATATATATATATATATATATATATATATATATAAGGAAACAATAAGGTAATAATTTCAAAGGTCAAATTTTGCAAATATTTCATATTTTTATAAAATTAATATTTTGATTAGTGGAATATTTTAATATTTTGTTAAGTGTCAAAGGTATAGGGATCGATGTCCACAATGCTCCGTCCTTGAAACTCAGCACGCTTACCACCCCGTGACCTTTTTCAAGGTTGGGGATGGACATCATGGAACCGTTCCATAAAGTTGTCAGTCAGGTCAAGTTTTTTATTATCATTGTATATTACTTTACGAAGTTGGATCATTAACTCAAATCACAGCGAACAACATCATCAAATTTTTCAAGAAAAATATCTTGTAATTAGCGAACAACATGATCAAATTGTAAAAAAAATCTCTTCTAATATAAGTTTATTCTCGTGTGAAAATTAAAAACCTTTGATATCTCTCTTGTTCTATTTCCAGCAGAACTTCAAAATGCTTTGAACCTACTCGAATTAAGGTTACTTTAAGGTTCAAATAACCGCACTATGTTAGTTTAAGGTTCAAGCAAATGAATTGTCCAATTCAAATCGTTTGTATAACTTAACTTAGTCACAAGTAAAGACTTAAAAATTACAGTCACATGAAGAAAATCAATGGAGACTACACATGCCTTCATAATTATCTTATGTAAACATAATATTGTTAATGAAAACTTATAAGTATTATCATCATTGGTTGAACATAATAAGCTTAGAGCACTTTTATTATGAGATAAAAGAAAACATACAAAATACATATTGAGTTGGTGTCGATTTTATCCGAAAATGAAGAGAAAACAATATAAAAATCAAAACTGCATCAAACTATGGTATTTGATGGCTGTTTTAGATGTCTAAATATTTTTTTTCTCATCAGCTTCTAAACCAGATTATAATTCACTAAACAACTACAACACCAATATGTCTTATTATTCTTGATGATGTTGGGGATACTGCAATCACCGCCGCAAGCTCAAATGTTGTGGCTCCCCGGCAATCGAACCTGGTTGCTTGTGCTAGTGTCAAAAGTATCAGCCCTAGAAGAAGGAAGCACAGAAGGAGCATCAACAGGAGGAACATGAGGAAGCATCTGGGATCCCGCCAACCCAGACCCACCACCAACAGGGTGGGACCTAGTACTAGTGCCACCATTTTCAACAGGAACATTAACATCCATCAGAAATCCTGTTAACCCATCATCACCATCGGGGCCACTAAGAAGCTTTTGTTTTAGAACTTCTAAGTTGTGAAGCTGCTGAGTCGTTAACTCAGCAGCTGGCAGCTGATTAAAACCCAATTGTCCTTCACCGACTGTCATAGTCGGTGGAGAGGAATTTGGCTTAAAGCCGAAACAATCAGGAAAGGCGAGAACAAATTCAACGACCTGAGGACTGAGGTATTTGGCCAGTTCATTCTTCACACTCTTGAGCTCCGTTTGAGCTTCATTCAATCTACCTTGAAGATCATTTGCTGGACCCGCACAGCCATGGATAGGATCCCTCAACCAGGCATCAGCCTCATACACCAAGGATTCAACGACTTGTTCATGATGTGAAACGTCCCGTTTTTTCAAGAGATTAGTCACATTTCTCTTTCCAAACACCGAGTGTACCTTGATGAAACACTCCGGGTTGTCCTTTGGAAAGTACGGAGCTAAGACACAGTTAGGGTTGCACTTCCTATGGAGATGCTTGCAAGCTGCACATGGGCGAATAATCTCTCTATCCATAACTGCACATTAAATTAGCAAATTCAATTATTCATTTCATTCAAGTACATCGATTTAAAACACACACCAAAAGAGAAAACGAAATCTATTGTTATCATAATGAGCGATGTATTATTAGTGATAGTAATTTAATTGAATGTCTAACTCTAATCTTTTTTTCTCTTGACCAACAGTGCCAAGCAATATAGAGAAAATGGCACCAAAATAATATATATAACTCTAAACTTTTCACGAGGATCTCAATTTTCAACAATCAAAATTTTAAAAAATAAAGAAATAAGAGAGAAAATATTGAAATGAAAAGAAAAAGATTAATTGAAATGAGAGAATTCTATGAAAATAAAGCGGCGAAGGAAAACTTACTTTGGAAAAGAAAAGGTGCTATGAAAGATGAGATGTTACAAGCAAATCCTTCTTACCCTATTTATAATGAAATGTTATCATTTTTTTTAATATTATTTTTTGACCAAAATATTTTAACATTTCTTTATATTAAAATTATTTTTGACTAAAATAAAATAATTATATTAAAAATTATAATAATCAAAGGAATAGAGTTATCTAGAAGGAATCAATGATAAATTTAAATATAAAATATGTACGGTATCTTATTTTGTGTTTTGTTTTTCCCAAACCATTATTATATTCACTCATATAATATATTAAAAATTTAAATAATTTAATATGAAGAAATTAAATACTACACAATATTTATTTATTTTTTATTTTATTGAAATACATAGAATTTTATTAATTCAGAATTTCGAAGGTGTACAATTTAGCAATTGTCTAAGGGATGTCCTCAAGCCAAACTCTATTGGGCTCAGTAAGTGTTAACTGGGCCATATGGTGTGCCACTCTATTACAGTCTCTATGCTTAAAACTGAAGAGACAACAGTCAAAGCTAGTCTTCATAGTTAACATTTCATTAACCATTTTTCCAACATAAGTCATATTGTTTCTAATCTCTTTCTTCAAAAGCTTTATCACTGTCTGGTTATCATATTCAAAAATGACTCGCAGGAAGCCACAATCCAACGCAAGCTGCATCGTTTTAAGAATAGAAAAGGCCTCTGTTGAGGCTGCATCATCGAATCCATCTATCTGCCAAGTCGTAGTGGCCATGGCCAGTCCTTGATCATCTCGAATTATAGCACCGAGGGCCCAAAGACCCAGATCTCGCAAGCTAGCATCATTGTTCGCCTTCAGGAAGTTTGGATTAGGTTTGATCCAACGACGAGGAGGAAGGTGACTGTCGGAATGGTTCCTAGTTGAGCACCGATGCTGGTTGAAAAGATGAATCCCAGATGCGTCATGCTGCTGGCTAGAAGAAGGAAGAAGATTTGCATGCGTGTACTCCTGGATGCTAATAGTTGCTTGACGAATGATCTCGTTTTCAAGTACAAATCTATCTTCAAATATCATTGTGTTTCTGGCATACCAAATTTGGTAGATAATAGCTGCAATCTGAATGATATTGTGGTCATCTTTAGAGGTAATCATATGGTGAAGCCACTCAGTTCCATCTGTGTTAGGTTGATTAGGTATGCAAATAGATAGATTGGATCTGAACCAAGTTCTGGAAATGAAAGGATAGGTCATAAAAATGTGACTGGCTGTTGCAATTTTGCCATTGCATCTAGGGTAGAGAGGGGATGCATAAATCCCCCTTTTAGAAAGGTCAGACCTCACAGGGAGGGAATTGTTAAGGACTCGTCAAAGAATCATTTTGTGCCTGGGTATAGTGTGGAGCTTCCATATGATGTCCCAGATAGGGTTAGCAGTTGAATTGATGGTAGCATGAGTAATACGTTCTTTTTTCCAGGACTAAAGGGCCCTGTAGCCTGACTTGACAGTGTAGTGTCATGTGAGCTCATACATCAACATGAGCTCATCCTCCTCCTTGATGTTAATGAGAGGAAGTTATTTAATATGAACTTTATCTATGGGATAAAAATTGTTATCTGATATGCCTTTATCCCAGCCATTAGAATCCATGTCAATCAAGTCTTGAACAAGACAAATACTTGGAGGAGTCATTTGTTGTGTCGTAGGCCTGAGATAAGGTTGGAGAGGAAGCCAATTATTTGTCCAGATATTGACTTTAGGCTCTTTACCTATCCTCCAACAAGTACCTCTAAGAATGACATTGATGGAGGAGTGCAAACTTCTCCAGGCAAATTTGGGGATGTACCCAACTGCAGCTTTTAAAACATCTGAATTAGGGAAGTATTTTGCCTTAAAACACTTGGCAATGAGGGAGGCTGGATTATTGTGCATCCTCCAAATTTGTTTGGCCAACATAGCCCAATTAAAATCCCTAAGTGACTTGAACCCATGCCACCATCATGTTTAGATTTGAACAACTTATCTTTATGAACCCAATGAATTTTCATGTTGGAACCAAAATTTCCCCAGGAAAAGTTACAAACAGTTCTTTCAATTTTGTCACATATCCCCTTAGGAAGAAGGAAGTAACTCATGATATATGTGGGAATAGCATGGGCTACTGCCATAATTAAGACACCCTTGCCTTCAAAAGAGAGACTTTTTTCCTTCCATCCTTTGAGTTTAGACCAAATCTTATTCATAATAAAGCTAAAATCTTGTTCCTTTGAGAGCCCAAAATGAGTAGGCATTCCCAAATATTTATTAATGTTAACACTGATCTTGACTGGAAGTTTACCTTGAAAAAGTTGTTTAGCCTCCATGCTAATATTGGGGCTAAAAAAACATGTTTGACTTGTCAAGGTTAACCCTTTGTCCCGAGGCTGCCTGATATTGGTCCAAATTATCTTTTATGGTTTGCCCCTCTTCTGGTTTTGCCTTGCGAAAAAGAATACAGTAATCAGCATAGAGTAAATGAGATATGGGGGGGCATTGGTAGCAATAATAGAAACTGAATGTGCCCTTCCTCTTGACTCTTAGAAATTAACCCATGGAGGACTTCAGCACATGTAATAAAAATGTAAGGGGAGAGGGGATTTCCTTGTTTAATGTCTCTATAGGGAGTGAATGTGTCAGTAGGTTGGCCATTTATAATGATAGAAAAAGACACAAGTCTAATGCAATTCATTACAACATTAATAGTGTTGGGAGGAAAACCCATAGATCTCATAGTGTTCTCAATAAAATTCCATTCAAGGCTATCATACGCCTTTGCTATGTCCAATTTAATACCAACAAAGCCATTGACTTTCTTTCTAGGCCTTTTTATATAATGAAAAGTTTCAAAAACAATAAGTGTATTATCTGTAATAAGTCTTCCAGGAAGGAAAGCACTTTGTTGGGCATTAATTATAGAGGGTAAAATTGATTTGATCCTATTAGCCATTGTTTTTGTTACAATTTTGAGAATAACATTGCATAGGCTAATGGGACGAAAATCAGAAGGAAAATTAGGAGAAGAAATCTTAGGAATCAAACTAATATAGGTATGATTAATATCTTTGGGGCTACCATTATTATTCAAAATATTCAGGGAATAATCAATAATATCTTTTCCTATGATGTCCCAATATTTTTGAAAAAACAAAGCAGAAAGACCACCAAGACCTGGTGCAGAGTTACTTTTGAGGTCACTAATGGTTTTTGAGACATCAAGGGCAGTATATTTAGCATCAAGGTAATCATATTGAGCTTGATTAACTCTGTTTTGAACAACACTAAAGATATCATGATTAGGAATAGTTTCTGCAGAGGAATAAATGTTCTTAAAATAAGTTGTAAAAATAGAGTGAATATGGTTACTGTCCTCCCAAAGATTTCCCACGTTGTCTTTGATGTTGTAAATAGTGCTCTTCCTCTTTCTTTGGCTTGCTTTGTAATGAAAGTACTTGGTGTTAAGGTCCCCATGTTGAAGCCAATTGATTTTGGCTCTCTGGGCCCACCACATTTCTTCTTCTTTTAGCACTGTATCCAGCTCCTTCTCAATAGATTTTATGTTAATAAGGCTTTCTTCATTATGTACTTTGTTCTTGAGTCGCTCTAGATGTTCCTGAAGGTGCTTAACTTTCCTAGGGATGTCTCCAAATCTGGTTTGCCCCCAGTCATAGAGCTGATTAAGGGTGCTTTGAAGCTTCAGCACACTGTCTCCTGAGGTAGTTAACCATGTGTTTTGGACGAGGTGGTGGCTGTCAATGTCTATGGTCCAGACTTGCTCAAACCTCTTGATTTTAATCTTGTGAACATTAGTGCTGCAATCATTTGAATCAAAAAATTCTAGGAAAATAGGTGAGTGATCAGAAGTATATCTAAGAAGGTGCCTATTAACATGTCTAGGAAAGGCGTTTAACCAATTAAAATTGGCACAATCTATCCAATCTTTCCTTAATGTGATCAAAGTCAGCTTGGTTATTGGCCCATGAAAATTTATACCCTTGATAGCCTAAATCCAATAAATCACATTGATTGAGAGTAGTGTTAAACAAGCTGGTATGATGGAAATTAAGCCCATTCCCACCTTGTTTTTCAGAAGAGTTGAGAACTAAATTAAAATCACCAAAAATAAGCCATTTGAGAGATTTTTTTACTATTATATAAGTTATTAATGGCAGCACAAGTAAGATGTTTTTGGTTGTGGTAGGGAGAACCATAAAAGCCTGTAGCATACCAAGCAAAATTAAAATTACGAGATGTAATATACATATCAACCAACATATTATTAGATTGTAGAAACTCAATTTGAATACAATCATTCCAAAGGACAACAAGTCCTCCAGATCTACTACCATTATTGATGTTACAGTCAATCATATAAAAGTGAGAGAGAGGACCGCAAGACAAAATTGACTTAGCTTTCTTATCATTTAAATGGAGTTTTGTTTCCATAAGGAAAACAAGGTCAAGGCATTTAGATTTGAGGAGCTTCTTGAGAGCTCTAACTTCAGAGGGATTCCCTAATCCTCTGTAGTTCCAGGAGATGATTCTCATGGCTGGTGGCTGGCCTTGTTATCAAGGTCTTCCAATCCATATCCTTGAGTGTTAGTGATAGTTGTTGTTGTGTCCACCATTTCTGTATATGCTAGTTTCCTTTTTAGTGAGTTCAAATCCTCTTGAGAAGGCCTTTGTTGGTGTAAAACAACCTTCATTGCTTGATGACCAGGATGAATAACCATAGGAACAGTGGAAGCCTGGTACTGATATTGCTTGGTAGAATGGGTAGAACCTGAAGCTTGATAACCAAATTGAGGTGAATTACTGGTACCAGATTTGTTAAGGTTCAAATTAACCAGGATGAATAACCATAGGGACAGTGGAAGCCTGGTACTGATATTGCTTGGTAGAATGGGTAGATCTTGAAGCTTGATAACCAGATTGAGGTGAATTACTTGTACCAGATTTGTTAAGGTTCAAATTAACCATTTTATCCAATAAGCCTTTGGGGATGGGGCTGAATTGGCCACCACTAATAGTCTCAAAATAATCTAAAAGTCCAATTAAAATAAGGCCCAATATTACCAAAGCTCAAGCACAAGTCAACTATGAAACACTACCAAACAAAAAATAATTCCCCACCTTCTGCAATAATCAACAGCTTACATGGTTTTTTTTTATCCATAAGACACTTTCAAATTAGAATCTCACAATTCATAATTTGAATTGAATTCAAATTCAAACACAAACACAAATGTTTTCATTCTTTCTTTAATTTTTTTCGGTTCCTTCTCTCTCTTCATGAATCACATTTCCTCTTCCCGTTCACTGTTGTCCGTTCTAAGACCAGACACAATCACAAATTTTTTCTTATATCTCTCTTACTCCCTGTTCTTTATCTTCCTCTCCACACATATTTACATATCTTTATCTCTCCCTCTCTATTGACAATCATGGAGAGTCAGCGACTGTAAACAATTTTGAAGCCACATGCAATACAACGGTGTTAGCTTGTAATTTTGACATATTCAATTAATGCAGTCAATGAGAGTTGACTTTTGTTCTTTCAAGAATTAAAGATTTCGACATGGTCTGGGACCTTTGGAAGAGTTTGAGAGCTTTGAAGTTCGCAAGAGGTGATTCAGGGAGAAGGTTGGTCGAAGCCAAGCAGTTGTTGTCGAAGGGAAAATAATTCAAATTCAAAAGCGGCAGTTTCTTACTAAGACGTGGGGGACAAGCAATTTTTGGTCGAGGAAGTGCAGCTCGTGGCAGTTTAGTTTCATATGAAAAGCAGGTCGAAAATCATTTATAGAATTTTAGCACTCGAAGTACCGGCGTCTGGAGAAAAGAGTCATACAAAATGTATGTAAACTGATTTGTCGAACAACCTTTACATTTAAATGCAATTCAATTTACATTTCTTTAAGTTTCAGTGTTATAACTTTTGGCCCTTTTTTACTTGCATTTTTCTTTACTTCTTTTTCGTCAAAAGACGTTTGTTTTCATACAAAAAAGTGTTGTATTCATAAAGCAACCTATGAATATGATGAACACTCACGCATTTTCTGGAATAAGATTGCACAACATGTCCTAGGATTTCTGGTTTGATCCAGCTTGTAATAATCAAAACTAGTCCTATAGTTTACCGAAAACACCGGTAAACAGGCGGCTGAGGTAAGAATTCCAAATCAATTTTTCGTTTTTGGATACCAAATCCATATTTATTTTCGGATTCTAGACTCATTATATTTTGGATACTATACAAGCATGCAACGTATTTTAGGTAGAATCAAATAGGTGACCAGCCTAAAAGCATGCATTGCCACATCACCAAATTAAAATTGTATTTTCTTTGCCATATTCAACATTCACAAATTAAAAAATGCAACAACTTACGGAAAAAAAATTGAAAATTCTAAGTGAAAATGGCATTTGATCAAAGTTTTTTGTATATTTGAAATTTCCCTCTCAAATATGGTATTTTGGGTCTAACAATGAAAGTAATCCAAAAGTACAATTAAAATAAAGCCCAATTTTACCAAAGTCCAAACACAGGTCAACTATAAAACACTACCAAACAAAAAATAATTCCCCACCTTCTGCAGAAATCGGCAGCTTACATGGTTTTTCATCCATAAGTCGCTTTTAAAATTGAATCTCACAATATTTCATGGTTTAAATTGAATTCAAATTCAAACACAAACACAAATGCTTTCATTATCTCTCTGTGTGAAGCACCTTTCCTCTTCCCGTTCAATGCCAACGGTTCTACCGCCAAATACAAACACAAATTTTTACTTCGATCTCTCTTACTCCAAGTTCTTTATCCTCTTCTCCACACATATTTTCATATTTCTTTATTTCTCCCTCTCTATTAACAATCACGGCGAGTCACCGACTTGAAACAATTTTGAAGCAACACGCACTGCGACGGCTGAGGTAAGAATTCCAAATCAATTTTTGTTTTTGGAAACCAAATCCATGTTTATTTTCGGATTCTAGAACCACTATTTTTTTTTCTTTCTCTACTAAAATCATTTTTTTTTTCATATGCAATAAGAGCTTCTTGGTTATGAATTTGAGGAAATAGGTATGTTGATTTGGGGTGAAATTTATGAATTTATTGACACACGTGCAACTATTAAAGGGGAGAGGATTCAGTGCCTTTGACTTTGGTGTCTTTAGTTCATTTTAGATGAGAGAGAAGGTTGGATGAATGATTAAAATAAATTAATTAGATGAGAGAGAATTAATGGTTTAGAGAGAGATAGGAACAAAAGCCATCAAAGGCACCGAATCCTCTCCCCTATTAAAGGCTGGTTTTCTTTTATTGCTCTAACAATTATTAATTAGCATTTTGTGTTTGTAAATGTTCTAGGTCATGGCCACATATATTGTTATTGGAATCGTTTTTGTCTCTGCTTGGATTGCTCGAATTTATTTTTCTTCTCAAAGAAGGTAAAATAATTGATAGAATGAAATAAAGTTTATGTTCTAATTTACTGATCATGATTCAAGGTTTTTGAATTTTTAATTTGTATATTTGTTCTATGTGCTAAATCAAAATTTGTTCACTATTGAATATCATTGGATGCTTTGAAACATATCCATCAACACGAACTTACCACCACTTCCTCTTTTCCTCACACTCTCTCTCACGTAACAACACATAAACCCTTTTCTTCTTCAAAAATACACACAAACCCTACTTAATCTTAACCTTAAAACATTAAAGCACATCCATGAACTATAATTTTTTCAATAGAAACAGAGGTAAATCTTAATGGTGATTCACGCGAATAATAGTGAAATGATTTTCATGATAGTACTTACACAAACAATAGTTAAATGATTTTTATCATAGTAATATTTACAAATTAGCCTTGATGTGTCTCTGCATTTTAATAGTGCTTTTAGTTTCGTTCTCACTATCACTGCTCTTGATTGAAAATTATGAATTAAAATGCATAACTATGACAAGTATATAATTTGTTTCACACATTAATTTGTTAAGTTTTTGTTTTCAGCTTGAAAGCATCAACTCAAAGATAACGCTATTTATTTAAGTTATATAGTCCAATAGCTTCACAATAAGGCATTACATATTAAACCATTGACCATTCCAATCTATGGTAAAAGTTAGTATCTTATTTCATTATCTTTTGTGTAAGTATCTTATATGTTGCCTTTAACAACAAAAGGGACACTCAAATAGGTGTCAAGCTTAGAAGCATTCTTTGCCACATCATCATATTAAAATTGTACTTTGGTTACCAAAATCAGCATTCACAAATTTAAAAAATGCAACAACTTATAAAATTTCTTTAAAAATTCCAAGTGAAAATGACACGCTTGCCTGTAGGCCGTTGAATTTGATAGCCAAGAGTCAGAGTTGGATCTTTCAAGTTTGGATGCTACAATAATTGCTGCAGTTTTCAGGTAAGAATGATTCTCTTCCCATTTGCATCTTTACCCTTTTTTCTTTTTGACTGCGTAGTATAGAATTTTTGATCTTTTTCTTCGCATACGACAACAAACATGGTGTACCAATTAAGACTATTGTATCTGCGACTGTTTTATAAATGATATATTTTAATGGTGTTGAATAATCATCTTTCCACAGTTATTATATTTCGACCATGAAGAAAGTAAGGCATAAATTAACTTATAGCTGATAAGATAATTGATTACTGAAATTAATTAAGCATGGGAAAAACCTGAAGCCACGGCTTCCGCAATGGTCAAGACAAAACTAGCAGGATCCGCTAAAACAACGTCGATTAGTAACTTCACCACTAATTTGCCGGTAAATTTCATGAAAGCACGATTTCTCCCTTTTGACCTCTTATGATTATTTTTATTCAAATTTTGAATAATCATATCCTTGAAACACTTCACATGAACACAAGAGCTTCCATCAGAAATAACTACATATGACCAACCTTCAAATTGGTTCCCCGCAACATGCATATTCTTACATTGAACACACTCTGATGGAACTTTATCACACAATGTCATTATAATGTTTCCATCTTTATCAGAAATTTTATCTTGCAGCTTCAAACAACAAGGATATAGAGCACAGTTTGTTTCGGAACAATGGTAGAAAAAACCTAACAAATCTTTTCCATAAGCATCACAAAATCCACCATTTCCTGCTTTCTCACATAACTTAAAAAAGCTTTTGTTGTAAAATGGATGAACGACATATGTAACACGTTCAGCACATTCTATATGGAGGATGTAATTGCAATTGCTGTTTTTACAGTGGTAACTAGATCCATAACCTAGCTCTTTACAACCACTGCACATGTATGAAGGAGATTCCACAATGTTCAGTTGTAATGTATGTTGATGATCCATGGATGTATGTGTATATCTCTCTTGTGACTTTTGCTAAATATTTTAATGAGGTTTCAAGGTTGATTTAGGTAGTAAAATGCTTTTCAAAACATTCCTATTTATATTGCTAAATATTATGCCTTCCCTACTAACGAGTGTCGAGGAGGTATTAAATATTGCCATTAACACCGCTGGTGAATAAGGACTTTGTCGTGGATGATTGTAATAAATTATTGGAATTAAATGTCGTAGAATACATGGATGCATGGCTGTAAAAAATGACTTAACAACACCACTAGTGAATAAGGACTTGGTCAAAGGTCATTTTAAAAAAAGGACTATCTCAAGTCAATGGACCTATTTTCTTTTTCTTTTTAAATATTCGATTGACAATAATCATAGACTTAATTGTAAAGAAGTAGCGTAGACACTAAAAGTTTAAATCTTTGTCGCCAACACAACACATTAAATAATCATGCAACACTGCTGAGTGAGACACTTAATGATAATATCAAATGAGTCCTACTTCTTCTCTCTCAAAATGTTAGCATATATAGATCAACATAAATGTTAGCTGATAATTTCATCAGCCTCATTTAATATGGTGAATATTAGTTGACTTTTATCTTTGCAGGAATCGAAATGTTTTCCTTCAAACTTGAGGAGTTCGACGAGATGTGGACTTAGCATAAAAAGGCCTAAAAGCTTTAGCGTTCGACAAGACATGAGTCAAGAATGCAATACCGTCGAACCCAAACAATTCCTGTTGAAGCGGGAAGATTTTGAATTTCAAAGAGAAGCGGTTTCCTCAATGGAAACGTGGGAGACAAGCGGTTGTCTACATGGAAGAAGTGCTGATCGTGGGATTATGTTTTTTCCAGTTATTTTACTATGTATAAATAGTAGTTTTCCATAGGGGAAACGGGTCGCAAATCACCTATACATAATTCTAAAACACTCGAAGTACCAACGTGAAAGAAAAGAGTCATAAAGAATGTATGTAAAGGATTTGTTGAACCACCTTTACTTTTAACGCATTGTATTTTATCTTTCCTTTAAGTTTCTGCAATTTAAACTTAATGTGTTTCCTTTGCTTTAAAAACCCTTTATTATGTCGAAAGACGCCATACGGTCTCGTCCTGTCCGAAAAGCAACCTATGAACTCGATGAACGCTTGAAAAACAAATGCATAACATGTCTTAGGATTTCTGGTTTGATCCTGCTTGTAATAACAAAAACAGCCTCATTGTTTACCAAAAACACCGTTAAACAAATTAGCATGCCCATTGGGACCCTGTTTGTGCATCATTTTTAAAAAAACTTTTTTAAAACCTTTGGAAGAAATTTCTATTGTGCTTTTTTCAAACAAAAAACTCGTTGGAATGAATTGCCATAATCTTCCAAAACTTTTTCAAAACTTTTATCTAAAAACCTTTCTTGTAAAAACAGTTTTCTGAAGATTAGCAACTATTTTCGGTAAACTTTTTCTAAGGAAAAATTCGCATTTTTGTGCATGCATTTAAGAAGTGGTAAAACTATGAAGATAATGACTAAATCCACCAATATTGGTGCTTCTATGTCGTCACAATCATCGCAAACCTCGTCACAAGCACAATTTACATGGGTATCCGCCCCTTCAGTGGGTGCTACTGTATCAACGACCATGGGGGAAACCATGGCCATGTCGGTTTCGACGGAAATGGGAGTAACCGCTTCCACAACCACTCTGACTATAACCGCTCCAATGACACAACCAGAAATGGGGACCTTTATGCCATCATTTACTGTTGGTGTACCCGTGTCTACAAGTGTCCCTACTTCTCCTAACCCCAAGTTAGGGCTAGATTTGATGATAGGGTCATAAATAAGCAGAACTTCTCTAAGTACCAACAATACGTTATGCCAACTTCAATGATGGTAAATTTACATAACAATCATGCATTCACAGAACATGCAAATCCATTTACACCGTTTAATACGCATAGTCCTTCAAGTTTTAGCGTTTTTGGCAGAAATGCTCCACCAACCTTAACTACCAAATATATGATGTTGTTTAGGCAACAAATGGATGAGAGCAATCATGAGATGGTTAACATCTCAAACAATTCCAACTCTTTAGAATAACTCAACACTACTCAACAGTCTTACCAGGAATTTTAACCGTCAAACCAATATCCCGACAAAGCTGCATGAACTCACCATTAATAGCAGCCACAACACCAAATTCAACAAGCTCATCCACACTAAATTCTTCAACAATACCAAAAGCATAAACAAAATACAAAAACCCCAACGCCCCCAAAATATTCCCATAATCACTTATCAACGTCAGTTTCCAACCAATCGCCACCTTCAACGCTCTCTCCCTGGCCTTACCACTCACATTCACACCAGAAACACTCAAAACCCTTAAAAAAATAACACAAACCCTCCCCATCTCTCTCATTCCCTTATGCTTGAAACTTCCATTCACTCCATAAAATCCTTCCGATGATTGCAGAATCATCATCTTTGCGTCCGATGAAAACCGTAACGCCTCGCGAAGTTCCGCTTGAACCCTAATTTTATCCTTGAAATTGTCGCTAACGTAATTCTTTAAACCTATACCATCCATCTTCTCGCACAGGACCCTCAATTTATTCGAGTTTTTGTGGTTCAGGTTTGAAATTAGGGTTTTGGATTGGGATTGTTGTTCGAGTGATTGGAGAAATTCAGTTTCACCCATTCTCCATGTGGTCTCTTCCAACTGATGAAGACAATGTCACAATTTCGTGACACTTGCGGT
>Ga0228710_1008838_pt1 | contig 14276 bp, 9 predicted proteins | sample MedpolnodulmetaG_FD_177995 | JGI IMG/M metagenome (GOLD analysis project Ga0228710, IMG submission 177995) | Root nodule microbial communities from Medicago polymorpha collected in Santa Monica, California, United States - pink nodules | ecosystem: Host-associated > Plants > Roots > Nodule...
TTTAAAGGAGTGAACTACTACTTATTTCCAACCCCTAATGACAACATTTGTACGTGAGAATATATATATATGTAAATGGTTTTTTTTTATTAAATAAAGACCTGTAATATGCAAATGTTTTTGCTTTGCGTTGGGTTGGATTCGTCAATTTTAAATAAGAAAACACAATTTAACGATAGCAACAAATCGAAGCAAATAAGTGCTGTGTTGACTTTTTTTTCCTCTTTTTTTTTCTTTTCTTTTCTTCATCTGAGAAAAAGTAGAGTTGTTTTTATTCAAATTATATTGGACTTGTGTGCAAACCTATCAAAGATGGTACACGATTAGGCACTCTCACGTTTAGTTCTTTGTATTTATTTGCACATATTGACTCTTTCTAGCTAGTACACCTCCAAATTTCAAATCAGTATTCATTAGATTGCCTATCCAAAAAAAGTATTCATGGATTGGACATTGCAATCTTATCCCTTTCGATATTTCAAATTAGTGATAATTCCCTTGAGAGATATACCTCGTTTGTTGCCAATTTATTTGAATAATTATTAGTTGACACTCATTTTTAGTGTACCACTCATATACATCCTATGTAGCATGGGTTTCTTGGTAATTTCACCTCAAAACCACAACCTCTCTTTCATTCACTACTTCTCTCTCTCATACTCTAAAGGGTGGTAGAAAGGTGGCATCGCCACCTAAAGATGTCAAACTATCACCACTCTTTAGTTAGCTCATTTGGCTTGATTACCAAATCCTAATGCCAAGTACCAAACACGTGGCAAAGACCAATTCTAAAGAGTTTTAAATACTTCTAATACACTGAAATAGTTTCACATTACTTAAGAATCGAGGTTAACAATAGTTTATAAACAACATTAATACTTATTAACTTAATAAGACTCATTTTACAAAAGACAAAACCACGAGAGCTCATACATGACATATAATAGACAATAATTCAGAAACACAATGTCATGGACTTGGGATCGAAACATCATTTTAGAAGGAGTGTTATAAGCCACATAACCTTAACTCAACTGTGGGTTATGTTTTCAGTTCACTAAAATAGTCCCAAATAATCGAGACTAATGTTACTTTTGTTGAGCAACTCTTGCATAGACACAACCCTAAATAAAATTTAGTTAGGCACACACATTTTAAAAGATAAATAATATTGTGACTAAATTTTTCCTTTTAAATTTTATCATTTATGTATGTATGTCCAAATACTTTTGATTTGGGGTTGTACCCAACTAAATATTTCTCACTTTTGCCTTAAAAAAAGTGTAATTACTTTCTAAATCCTAAGGAAAGATTAAGGACATCCCTCGCTGATTTTTTTTTTGGCAATGAAAAACTTAAAAGTCCCCTTTCTCTCTCTCTCTTAAGGAAAAAGTCTCATTTCTTTATTATCCCGACTTAAACCTCATAAAGACCCAAATAATAATAATAATATGATCCGAAAAAATATTCGAGTGGTAAATTGTTTTTTTGACCTTATTAATTAATTTTGTGATTATTGAAAATTTTGAGTCAAAAATTGATTTGAAAAATTCAATTTAACTAAAAATATATAGAGTAATATGGTAGATTAATTATAAAGTCTCATATTCTCTTTGACTGAGATTTGAACCTTTTGTTAAAGCAAAACTTTTTTTTAATAAGCCTATCAACAAATACATATCATCCAAATATTATTTGTTTTTATCATGAGTTAAATTTTTTATGTGAACCAACGTGAGTACGATCACAATGATCAAACTCTTCTTTAAAGATTTAACATTGTCGTATTTTTAAGATGAAATTCAAATTTAAACCAGTTGAGCAAGCTGAAAAAAGTTTTTTCATCTCATCAAATGTTTTTGGATTCTGATAAGCTGAATTAAGTAAGAATCAAAACTTAGGGAATTGTGAGAAGTACTACATTCCACCGTCCAGACCAAACTATTGGTCCACGCACATTGATTGGATTGGCTTACACATGTTTTTCCAAAGTACTCCTACGTACGAAAACGCGCTAAACTAAACCAACGTTGTAACAGACACATTCTACTACTAACCACCGCACTTTCTTGATCGACAAGAACCCATACCCACTTATTCAGGATTATGTTTTTCTTAAATTCACAACCATAGTACTTTGTTTTTTTTCTTTCTATTCATTCAACCTTATAATATACCTGTCCTTTCTTTCTTTACTATAATCTTCTTCCTTCCACCAGATTTTGTGGTTTTGCTTCTAAACACAACACTTCTGTCTCCTATATCTCACACTCAACTCTTCATCATAATTACAAGGTTTCTCCCTATAACTTTTTCTTTTTAGATCAAAGTTTATAAATCAGATGAAATTATTTTATTTTTATGAACTAATATTTTTTGATGTACAGAATATTAGTTGTGAGTGGTTAGAAAATGATGGATGAAAAAAATGAAAGTGATATGTTTCAACATTGGAGAAAAGGATCATGGCAATGGCAAGGGTTGGAGTTAGAGGATATGAAAGAAAATGATGAACTGAACAAATTAATGTTCTCTTTGCCAGAAATTCCTGAGCCACCAACACCTCTTGAGCCTATTGAGTTCTTGTCTAGATCCTGGAGTCTTTCTGCTTCTGAGATTTCAAAGGCACTTACAGAGAAACATAAACAATCTTTTCTTGATAAGACTCATGAAACCTTGCCAGAAGTGATTCCTGCGCCTCAATTTACCGTAAGATATAGCTTAAACCATTCCATTTTGTATCAAGTTAACTATTCATTGAATTTAATGTTTAGCAGCAATACATTTCAGGCCCATTTGGATTGACTTATTTGAGTTTATCCACTCACATAAGTATTTGTGAGGTCTGTCTGGTGAAGCCTATGGGAACCGTTTATTAAACGTCCATAAGCTCTCACGGACAACTTATAAAAACAACTTATAGCTTATATGAAAAAGTTTGTCTTTATTTTATTTATTATAGAAATAACTTAATTAAGTGTTTGGATAAACAACTCAATTTAGTGTTTATAGCTTAAGTACATTTCATAAGTGCTTATGAATAAGCTATTTATATAACAGAAGATAAAATGAAATCAGACTCTTTTCATAAGCTATTCTGGAGAGCTTATAGAAATAAGTTGAAAACAGCTTGTGGATGAGTCATAAGCTCTTCTAAATAATCTCACAAATGTTTAATGCATTTTGGGTCTGGACTACATGAACAAATTATATGAACTTATCTATGAACGTAAACCCTTGTGAGACTGTCTTCAAACTATTTTCATAAGCTCTCCAGGATAGCTTATAAACAACTTTATAGCTATTATGACAATAATTTGACTTCGTTTTAAATTGTGTTATATAAATAGTTTATACATAAGCACTTATATGATAAGCATTTATGCTATAACACTTGATTAAGTTATTTATCCAACCAGGGCAAATAGCAGTAGATATTTGTTTGTTTGTTTGTTACCTAAAAAATAAGCAAAAGACTAATAAAGTTGAAACCCAGATATGGACAAATAAAGAGTAACAACATGTTTGGTTGGTGTATTTTTTATGTTCTTGCAAGCTTCAAGTTGTGTGTTCATCTTTTGCAGCCAGGAAAGCTGATACCATTTACTAATTGTCGAATGGGTACTATTGGAAAATGGTTACACTTACATCAGAAGCAGCATGGGAATGCAAACACTTCTGTTAAGAGGAAAGATCGAGCACGTGTAGAGAATGCGCACGTGCATTCTGCACTATCAATTGCCGGACTAGCCTCAGCGTTGGCTTCTGTGGTTGCTAGTAGTGACAATCATTCTAAATTGGATGTTGCTATGGCTTCAGCCACACAGCTCTTAGCATCTTATTGTGTTGAAATGGCAGAGTTAGCAGGTGCTGATCATGACCGTGTTGCTTCTACTGTTAAGTCTGCGGTCGATATTCAAACGCCAGGTGATCTAATGACTCTCACTGCTGCAGCTGCAACAGGTACTTACTTTATCTTTCTATCAATGTTTTAAGAATCAAACTCAACCAGACAGTTCAACGGTTGAACATTGAACTGTGAACTGACATTATCTATGGTTTAGCTATTTGAGTGGTTCAATTGCGATTTTTTCGTGGTTCCGTGTCTGGCCTGTTTTTAAAACATTGTTTTCTATGCTTGTAAGTTGTAAGATTTGATATGGAACAATATTGATGGTTTGGTCTAATTTTTTGTTTCATGTAAGCTTTGAGAGGAGAAGCAGCTTTGAAAGCAAGATTTCCAAAAGAAGCAAAGAAAAATGCATCAATAAGTCCCTATGACAGAGGAATAGCAGAAACACATTGTTCTCCTGCTTCTGAGTGTCAGATGTTTGATGAGAACCATTCTCCATGCGAGGGAGATTTGTTGCAGGTTACGGAAAAAGGTACAAATTGTAAAAGCTCATACTTAGCTCGTTCTCGATTAAAAGGAATAAGGAATTCACAACATTGTGTGTGATTTTATTTTGTTATCATTATTTTTAGTCTATAGTTGATGTATTTCATTTCAGGTGCATTACGATGGAAACACGTGGCTGTTTACATCAACAAGAAATATCAGGTACTCTAACTCATGCCTAAAAACAAAAAATTTAAGAGGTGAATTTTGGAGATAAGAAATTGTATTTATCTTAATTTTCAGGTCAAAATTAAGATCAAAAGCAAGCACATTGGAGGAGCTTTCTCCAAAAAGCATAAATGTAAGCATTTTTATACATATCCTGACTGTAACAAACAACAATCATATGCACATAACTTGCTGCAACTATCTATTACCAATATGTCGTTGTAAAAATCATTTTCTTCAGATATTTCTGTATGGTTCTTTCTTTTGATCTACATTGGTTATTGTAGGTGTGGTTTATGGAGTGTGTAATGAAGACTCTGCATGGCCATATAGAAAAGAAAGGGAAGCTTCTGAAGATATCTATTTTGGCCTCAAAACTGCACAAGGTCTTCTAGAATTCAAGTGTGAGAGCAAACTCCACAAGCAAAAATGGGTTGATGGAATAGAATTTCTACTTGGTCGAGTCAACTCTGCTGAAACAACCGAAAAATCTATGAATTTTTTAAATATTAGTACCAGTTCTTGATTTGTTTGGATTTTGTATATGTCTCAATAGAGTAGGACATATAAAATTTTGTCAAACTATGAAACTCATAAGAACGTTATATTATACCTCTACCATACAAAATGTAATCACAAAAATGAAATAATGTTCGCTACAGGAGCTGCTTATGGCCATGTTTGTTAATGCTTAATAGTGTTACCACAGTATCATGGATTTGAGGCAATGTCGATGTCATTTAAACACGATTTTCTGAAATATTAAAAATCATGACACGACAACAACATCAACAATCATGATTTAAAACCTTAGTAGTACCTATAAGTACATGGAATATGAACATACAATATAATAGTACATAGACATCAAATGTGCTTGCTATCCATGACATCCACAGTGACACTGAGCCTCAAGACAGCTTCTAATGCTGCAAGCAGAAGGACAGAGCTTTAAGCAATCATCATCAAAGGCACATGTTGAATTTGGCAAGGTTTTGGTAACAGAGTGTTCAGGGCCAAAGGGACATGCACGTTGGCCATTGAGGCATATACTAGGCAACTCAAGGCAGTTCTTTTCGCAAACTCCTGCATCACATCGGCTTTCACAGTCTGCATCTGTTTGACATTTAATATTATAAGTTTGTTGTGCTTGTGCTGCTATCATCCTTCTGAGTTGTACCCCTGCAAGCCAAAAGCATGTATTAGATGCAAGAATAATGAAGATTATCCATAAAGCCAACTTGGATGAAGCTTCTTTCATGTTTTTGGGAATAATTTAGAAAAATATTTGTATTCATAAAATTGCAATATAATGAGGTAAGTATATTTCAATTGTGTCAATGGTAGTTTGGTGTTAGGTCAAACACACGTTAGTAGCTATCCAAAATTGTTAACATCCTTTATTCATGTTTATTTTTGTTCCAACTAAAATTTTGCTAAATGGCCAATTGCCCATTAAGAGCGTATTAGGCTTACAACTTGGACATACGACATGCAAAAGAGAGCCTTGCCAACCAGATTTTCTTGTTAGTTTTAGATTTGTCCAGTGTTAGTTAGTATGTTCTTGTGCAGCTTAGGTTTTTGATTGCCCCCACTTATAAACACATTGTCAGGCCATGTCCTATCCGATGTGGGACTCTTAACACACCCCCTCACAACCAACACTATTTGGGCTTGGTTCGTGGACATAAATGGTGGGTGGCCCATTAAGAGCGTATTAGGCTTACAACTTGGACATACGACATGCAAAAGAGAGCCTTGCGGTTGGGAGGGGAAACTCCGCTAAAGGTGGCCACCAACCAGATTTTCTTGTTAGTTTTAGATTTGTCTAGTGTTAGTTCGTATGTTCTTGTGCAGCTTAGGTTTTTGATTGCCCCCACTTATAAACACATTGTCAGGCCATGTCCTATCCGATGTAGGACTCTTAACACACCCCCTCACAACCAACACTATTGGGCTTAGTTCGTGGACATTAATGGTGGGTGGCCCGATAGCGGAAACCTGATAGCAGGTGGCCCAATGGATGTAGGAGAGACTCTGATACCATCTTAGAAATCGTGGTTAGGCCTAACACAACCCCACAAAACCGGCTTGTGAAGTGAGGATTGCCCCCACTTATAAACACATTGTCAGGCCATGTCCTATCCGATGTGGGATTCTTAACAGATCCCTCAAAGAGTATACAGTTTGGATAAATTAAAACCACCAATAGTGACAAATATATCTTGGTCAATCCAATTATTATACAATAACTTCGCTACTCCGAAACCACATAAACCAGACCAAAACATCACAATATTATGCAGGAAGAGGTAGATGCCACATATACACCTTTACAAAAAAACTCAGACGCATATTGATCATCTATTATAGTTCCAATCTGATTATAATTTAAGTGTTCTTTGCATCTGTTCTCAGGTGAAAGTTTTGGCAGGTTAAAAGTGTCAAGGTATATCTCTGAAAGTTTTATAACTAAAGTGGAACATAATGTGAGTTGTTCAATTACACATTTCGGTAAAATGTTACATTATATATAGTTGATGTCTGGCCTCAAAATACAACAGTATTCTTTTCTTCATAAGGTAATACTCGAAGCTCGCAGTAAGATCTGATAGCCATTGACAGACATTGTTTCTCAATGTTCTCCGATTTCTGCACAAATCTCTGCAAGTCATCTTTATGAGAAACTCTTTCGACCTGCAGTTGAAAAGGTTGTAGCACAATTTATGAATGAAGCAATCAATTTGTCTCAAATGAGTTTAGAAGATAAACATGTGTTAAACGTTTTGTTCACCATTTGTTCAATAATAGGTCCAGCATCACGTCCTTCAGTCACAAAATGACTTGTCGCGCCAATTAATTTCACACCTGCATCAAAGGCCTACCAAGATAACCTATCATATTAAACACATTCGCACCATTTTTGGATAAACAACTTAGTTATTCTATATGTTATAAGCTATTCTAGAGAGCGTATGAAAATAAGCTAAAAACAGCTTATGGTGAAGCCTCTCATCCCCCCAAGAAGATTACCTGCTTAAATGGATTGGCGCCTCTAAATGATGGCAACAGGCAATGGTGAATGTTAATTATATCCTTTCCATAACTCCTTAAAAAGGTGCTGGATATTATCTACACAAATAAATCAGTTGCCACAATTACTATTAAAAAAATACTGAAATAGCAGTAAACATTCAGAGAGCATGAATTCTAACAAGTTTTTTTACCTTCGTATACCTTGCAAGTACTAAAAAATCAGTGTCTTGAACCAGCTTTAAGATATCTTCTTCTCTTTTATTCTCTTTTGTTGTTCTTAAATAATGATAAGGAATATTGTGCCTTTGAAGAAAACGAATTACTTCGCTTTCTGGACCTCTATCATGGTTACTATTGAATGTATCAACATGGAAGACAATGAGAAAAATTGAAAAAATATATTAGTATATAGAAAAACATAAATCAGTTTAGCTTAGTAGTTTATGAAATTTCACCTAATTACACAAGTGATATCCACCGGAAGTCTTCCATCCTGCCATCCGTGTAACGAATCAATTAGACAATGGTCCTGCAACAATGTAGTGAGGGCATTACGTTTACGTTTTGACACACAATTCTCTACACTTTGACTTGAATTTCTCAATCATTAAAATTATTCATTTTTTATCAGCTCGAACTTCTTTGTACCTTGTGAATAAGCACGTTTATGAGTAGAGAACCTTTTATTTTTCGAAAGAAATTGAAAGTCTACTTATATCGTCAGTTTGAGGAATGTGTCAATAACTCAATTTGTTCCTTTATACATATAAATTATAGTAATGAAACTTTCCATGTCTTTATTGTTGAAAAATTGAGAGGATCTATACTCATATTATTGCTAAAATATCTTATTTATTGATAAATTTATCAAATTGATCAATGATGAATACAAGGGACTCTATCTATACTTATGAGCTCATATAAAATGAAGATAACATGGATAACTAACCTAACTAACTCTATTTATAGAAACATGTTAACAAACTTTTAACTAACTATACATCTAATATTTACATACATAAAGATAACAGGAGAAGAACATTTAATAATGTGTACCTGGTTTGATGCAAGAACAGCAATCTTATACTTAGGATCAAGAGCCGGCACTTTTAGAATAGATCTCACAGCATTATATGTTTTAGAGATTTTTGAGAAATCCTCTTCCATTTGTAATCGAGGCCATTTAACATGATCGAAAACGAAATCACTGTAATAACAATGAGAAAGATAAAACGAATTGAATATGTGTTTATGCTAGTTAGTTCAAAGACAAATAATGAATGAGATTAGTAAGCAAGTAGTTACGTTCTTGAGTAGAAGAGTCCTTTATTTTGAGGTACAAAAACATCAGCAGCAATAATGTTACCACCATTAGAGGCAATGCAATCTGATAGTTTTGCTACAATTCCAATTGAATCCTATCACAAAAAGAAAAACCAATTCACATGTGATATTGGATGATGAAATGATGATAATAATTCAATGGATGTGAGAATATGAATGACACTTACAGGACATTGGAAGACATGGATACCATGGGTTAGGAAGGAACTAGAAGCAGAATTATCATTAAAAGAATTATGACTGTAATTTCTGTAGGAAAATCTGACAACTTTGGAACTGAAACCAGAATACAATCTTCGGATGTTGTTCATTTTATTTGTTTGTCTCAAAATTAATCTGTTTAATTGGATGGGATTTGAGTTGTGCAATTGTGTTCACACAGTACCACATGTAATTGTTCAATTATTTGGATATATTGAAGTCCCATACATTTTCCTGAAATTATATATACGTGGTCTAAAACATTGGAAAGTGACTTGGCTATGCTAAATGTATATAAAGTCTATCTTAAGCAATAGAAAAACAAATACACACACAAGAAGATACGTGATAATTCAATGATTGGGATGGACCATAGCTCCATCTTTTTGGATACAATTATTTAGTACTTAATGTATAAAAATAAGAGGTTTATTATATAAATAAATAAAACAATGAAACTTTCTTTCTCTTGTTGAAATAATTGTTGAATTGAATGTGTGCTTATACTCATGTACTTGGTTCCTTCATTGAGCCTATTAGGAATCATTCTTTGGAAGCAATTTGTTCCTTTAAAGAAGATTTGAACAATGCAGCAAATATGATGAATTTTTTAGTCAAGTATTGAAAGGTTAAAATTACTATATCTTATAATGAAAGAAGTAAAAGAATTTATTTGGGCAGCCAAATAAGGCAATGTTGTCTATCATTGCATCCTATGAAGCACCGACTCTCCACTCTGACATAAATATTGGACACAAAACAAACATTAACATGTCGAGAAGGATACACAAATGTTGGCTATCATTGCATCCTATGAACAATTTGTTTTGTTAGAGAATAATTCTAAAGCAAGATGAAGAAATAAAAAATAATATAACCCCATTGATCACATCGAGGAGTATATCAGTCTTTCACTTTCATTCATCAATCCCTTACCAAAAAAATAAAAAATAATCTAATCAAATTTAATATATGACTTTACCAATTGATCATCGTCCTTGAAACCGTAGAAGAAGAAAACATGGATTATATAGGAGAATTGTTCAAATGTCGATTAATATACTATAATAAACTACTTTTAAAAAAAATAGGCTAAATACCTCGCTGCATCTTTTAAGTTTTATGTTTGTTTCACATAGGTCCTTTAAGTTTTTAAGGTTTCAGATAGATCTTTAAGTTTCGAGTTTGTTTCGGATAGGTCCTTTAAGTTTATAAGGTTTCAGATAGGTCCTTTAAGTTTCGAGTTTGTTTCAGATATGTCCTTTAACTTTGGCTTAACGAAGGTTGATAGAAAAGATCTATCTGAAACAAACTTGAAACTTAAAGAACCTATCTGAAACCTTATAAACTTAAAGGACCAATCCGAAATAAACTCGAAACTTAAAGGACTTAAAGGACCAATCCGAAACAAACTCGAAACTTAAAGGACCTATCTAAAACCTTAGAAACTTAAAGGATCTATCTGAAACAAACTTGAAACTTAAAGGACCTGGGGAAGTATTTGGCCAAAAAAATAATATAGAACAAGTGTACAAAATGAATATATGTTGTGTCTGAGAAATGTTTAAAGTGAGTTGGAAGTTAAAAAAAAATTATATATTTAAAATAGTTTGAGTTGATCGAAATGTATCATAAGTATCCAAGTAATGTCGTACATCGACGCGTATCCTAATATTAGAGTATTTCTAACTTTTGAAGAGTGTTCACAAATCATAGGCAACATCGATACTGGAATGTCAAGGCAACTTACACAGAACAAATGGCTCTTATGCACACTTGCGAAATGATGGCCTAAAAAAAAACTATATGAAACGATAGAAAAATTGAACACATTTTTATGGTACTAGAAAAAAGTTTAATTAAATACAGTTTGTTAAACAAGAAGACACAAAAAATGCCGTATATCACAAAAATATGAAACAAGCCTAATAAGGACTATTTCATTTATACAAACAAGCTTCATTAATTTACTTTACTTTTCCTAAATAATGTTAATAAATGGTCTAATCAATTTATACAAACAAGCACGTACGGATGCATTTAGTTAAACAAAATTTAATAAGTTATAATTGTTCCATTAGTTGTCATATAAACGATGATTGTTCGAATAACAGGTCTTGACAATAAAGGTCCTAATGTAACAAAAGTTGTGACAAAATACAAAGGAAATACCTAACTACAAAATATATTACATAGAGGTCGAAATGAGTTCATGCATTCAAACTATCCCAAGCTACTTTTGCATGTCTAGAAAATAGAATAACGGTAGGAAATTAGAAACTACTATACATGCCCTAACCTTCCTCAATCAAATGAAAGTTTACATGTGCTAGAGCCCCTTGGATACAAAGCTAGTTTCATTAACATTTGGTGCTTCATATATATTTAAATTTAAATCCCCCGAAGATGCACTAATTTTCATGGAGTCCAGTACTTTTGCGTTCTTCAGAATATACTCTGCAAACTGAAGCTCACAATCTGATCCTCCATAACCTCTAAGCCAGCATGTTCTTAATTTAGAAGAAAGGCAGCTAGGTACAGTTTGTGGTTGGATCAAATCATGCTCATCAATTTCAACTTTATAAAGCTGTCAAAGAACAGACAAGAGGATCAGGAAAAAAAATATAAAATTGATGAAAGTAGAGTTTATAAATTTATCAACATAAATAAAACCTTATGAAGGGTAAGATCTTGAAGCTCAAGGCAATATTTGAGCAGTTCTAACAACCTCTTCAAAAGTCTCATACAATATTCAAGCTCAACGTGGGTTAAGTTATGAAAATTGAGAACTGTCTGATTAGTAACCTGCATGAGTTACAGCAACAAACGTTAGAAACCAAAGCAAATGAATATTTCCAATTAAAATCAGAAATCGACAGTCTGCCTACTTGTTGATCGCTTCTAGAAAGTCCATTAATATTATTGAGATGTGGAAACCCAAATCGTAAATCAGTTACTTGCAATTGCTCTACAATGGGACATGCCTCAATCAGCTTCTTAAAATGTACGCTAGAAAGTCCAAAAAAGTAAACCTTATCCAAATGGAGAGTTTTGAGTTGGGGAAAATTAAACTGAGGACAGACATACACTCTCAATGACTTCAACTTGAGAACCACAAGGTTCCTGCAATTAAAAACAGTGGAAATTATAGGATCCAGTCTGATTTTAAAATCATCATTAGTGTCATACAAGTCTAAGCTAAGATTATCAATTCGCTGCACGGATGAATTGATTGATATCATATGGATCACATCCTTCAAGGAAACCACATTTGATACGGAATGATGGGATGGTCAAGGAAGTGTCACGCATGAGCATGACTGAGTAGACAAAATGTCGAAAAGCGGACAAATTTGGAAATTCTTGGTCGTCAAAATCAAGAGTGAGATCTGATAGCCATAGTTGGTTCCATTTCTTGGAGAGGATGCTTGTTCCAGCAGATTGTTTGGTAGGGAGAAATGAGAGGATGTGGTGGAGAATGGAGTCTGACAATGTGCTGATTATGTCCACATTCGCACTACTAGAAAAAGCAAAATTAGCAAGGAAATTAGTGACGGAAAAAATGATATTCCTCACAAATTTCTTGGTCGCAAAATTTAGTGACGGAATTAGAGAGGAATTTCACGTTTTCCCTCACTAATTTTTTATATATTACTATAAGTGTTAGAATATGAGAAGTCCAAGTTTCAATAATGCATGCTTTGGCTTTGGCCGTTTCAAATGCCATAGAGTCTTGAATAAACAAAGACCTTGAAAATGTAACATGGTGATAGAGTTCTGTTTATTTTACGTATACGTTCCCCAAAATGTTATTGCTACTGTAATAATGGTTTGAGTAATTCAAGAGGCCAACACAACACCCGTACCTTTCACTTCCTCGGTCCCTAAATTTTTATGATACTCGTGATGACCAATCAAATGAGTTTTCTTACATATTGTGTCAATTTATTATTTTAGAGATTAAAAATTATTGTTTTATAATAAATATTTACAATTTATAAAATATTTAACATGTGTCCTTATGACACAAGTTAGCATGACTCATTTCTTATTTTGCCTCATTCGTATTCTAGGATCCAAATCATGTTTTTACAAATTCAAATTCTAGTATTTGAATGTAGTCAAAGGACATAAAACCAAAATTTTGTCATTATTAAGTCATATTATATCTCAATAACAACATAATTCAAGTACAACAATTGCAACAACATAATTTAACAACACAAGCAAAATAAATTTAAAACATAGATTAAACACAATCAAGATAATGGATGAGACAAACATGTTTCTTGATTTGGTTCATCATGATTTCTATGCATGTCTTCGGTGAAGCAAACTTGCTTGAATAGCATGAGCACATCCCACCAAGGTAACGTCTAACTCGATTGGCCCCTTCAAGCTTGTCGCGCCATTTTTTGGAGATCAAGGCTATTTGATTAGCTTTTGACTCACTATTTTATTTCACGACTGAACATTTAATTTAAGAGAAAAGGGGAAAAAAGTTCGAAACACCCTTTTGAAAAGATTTAGGGTTCGGGGGTTAGTTACATAAAGGGAGGGTGTTAGCACCCTTTATGTCCGTAGTACTCTACGGGAACCTCTTGGTTTTATTTAATGTTTTGTGCTATAACTTGCTTATTTTGAAAAAAAGGAATTAAAGTGGTGAAGGAAGAAAGAGACCTACTTATCTACATTTTTTTATTGATTTGGAAGGACGAGTGTCCTTTGCCTACGTACCCGTGAGGGATCAAAACCTCGTAGTTCGGGGTTGAAATTGACGTTTGATTTGTTTTTGTGTTTTTTATTAGTTTTGAAAAAAAGGTTTTAAAATGAAAAGCCAACCGGCAAAATGAATTTGTTTGTGTTTTTTATATTAAGGGAAAATGACTTGAAATATGATTAAGATTGATTGCAATTTTGATTTACGAAAGAATAAAAATAAAGAGGTCACTTGATTTTGGATCAAGGTTTATTGTAAAAAATGTTTTTTGTGATTTTGTTATTTGCATGTTTTTTGGTTTTTGAATAATAAGACTAAAAATAAACTATCGGAGCGAGAAAAGTAAAGCGTAGGTATTTTGTAGCGACGTTGGATCACCACAAATACCATTAACCTAGACTATAAAGC
>Ga0228710_1008839_pt1 | contig 14274 bp, 8 predicted proteins | sample MedpolnodulmetaG_FD_177995 | JGI IMG/M metagenome (GOLD analysis project Ga0228710, IMG submission 177995) | Root nodule microbial communities from Medicago polymorpha collected in Santa Monica, California, United States - pink nodules | ecosystem: Host-associated > Plants > Roots > Nodule...
AATTTTATTGAGTATTTTCTCTTTCTTACATGTTGGTACAAAATAAGGATAAACTATGGGACCCAAAGTCTGTAATTGAGGAGCACGGGGAAGAAGAAACAGAGTCCGATGGTTTGAGGAGTAATGTGAGAGAAACGTCAAATGATTATGAGTTTGATCGAGTCGAAGAGTTTATGAATGTAATTGAAGAAGATCTTCGTGATGGTCCCGAAATGTTTGAGAGGCTAGTAAGTGATTCAAAGATACCATTGTATGATGGATGTGCTAAATTCACAAGATTGTCAACGGTCTTAAAACTGTATGATGGATGTGTAATTTTTGGGAGTGTGTTGTTTGGTTTTTTATGTTTCTGTTTTGTGCTGTTTGTTCTATTTCAAGGTTCTTGTATGAAAATTTGATCAAGCCTCGTGGGTTGGTGAATAAGTTCTCATTTTTATCCCCACATATATCTGTCGGGGATAAACAAGGACAACTAATAGCAGACATCCTATTGATACACAAGTTTAAGAATAAGCTGATTTTTGCATCGATCAATTTAGGGTGAGTATTCTTTACAAAACATTATTCACGATGACTAAATTTGCAAATGTGGTTTTTTAATTATAATTGAAATATACGTAAATTATGATGGGTGCAGGCTAAATCATTGGGTGTTGCTTGTCATCAATCCCGGAGCTGAGAGGATATATTATATGGATTCATTGCTGGGGGGACATAAAGCCATTGAAGATGTAAGAAGCAAGTTCATGAAGTGAGTATTGATTCTTTTGATTTATAATTGACATAAGTATGATTATTGAATGCTATTGCTCATTTGAAGTTGATTTAATTTTGGTAGTGCCATGTGTATTTGCCGTGCCCTTAATCCCATGTCAAAATCAAACTCAAGTACAATTCCATGGAATAAAAATAAAGGTATTTTCTAATCAATGGTATTTTTTTTTTGACAACGTAATCAATGATATTTTTAATTTGTTATGTGGATTAAATTTTAATTGTGTAAGTTTTTTCCAGTGTCCTAAGCAAACTAATGACATTGATTGTGGCTATTTTGTCATGTGATTTATGAAAGAGATAATATTGGAAAATCAAGACAAGATCCCCGAAAATGTACGTATGTGATTTTAAATATACTGTTAATTTGTAATCATATATATAGCTAGGCATTCATTTTCTAACTCAATTTTTTGCTACTTTTATATTTGAAGTACTTTGAAGACTACAAATGTAAAACCTATTCTAAAGATAAGCTAGTTGAGGTCGAGATTACAATTGGTTGGTTGTGCTGGAAATTCTATGTTAATTAATTTTTCGTCTCATATTATACAACACAGGAGAATATGTTGCTCATAGATTTATCAACTAGACGTCGGATAGCTTGTCACGAGTCCTCTTAAATTTAGGTGTTTTTTTGTTCATAACTATGGCTGCTTTTAGGTGCTTTTTTTACTGGTAATTATGGATTGCTTAATATTATGACATTTGTAATCCACTTTATGATCAATTTGTAATGAGATTTTCATGAATGTAATTTGCTATATATTTATATTTCAGTATCTTATTATAGTGTTTTAGACTGCAGATTTAATTCTAGCATTTTTGGTTGTAGATTTAAAAAAATAAAAAAAAACGTAACTTTTATTAGCGTTTTCAGTAAAACGCTAAGAGTCCCTTCTTTGAGTAGAAAGGCTACAATAGCGCTTCTCAGAAAGTGCTAAGAAACGACTGTTAGAAAACGACTTTAATAGCACTAGAATAAGGCTTTATTAGCGCCAGAAAAGCGCTATTGAAGTATTGCTATTTAATAGCGATTAGAAAGCGCTATTATAGGCTTCTGACCTATAATAGCGGGGGCTTTCTTAGCGCTTCAAAAGCGCTATTAAACGCAAAAATGAATGCTATTAAATGGGGTATTTTGTAGTAGTGAATTACTATTTCTAAGGTTGCTCTTGAACATAATCATGACTTTAGCCCAAGCAAATCAAGATATTTTAGATGCAACAAGAATATAGACCCTAGTATAAAAAGGAGATTGGAGGTTAATGACCAAGCTGGGATTAATGTAAGTAGAAATTTTCGGTCTATGGTTGTTGAAGCTAGTGGATATTTTAACCTTACATTCAGGGAAAAAGATGTTAGAAACTACATAGACAAAGTGAGGCGGCTTCGACTTGGGACGGGAGACGCTGAAGCCATTCAAAATTATTTTGTTAGAATGCAAAGAAAAAATAGTGAATTTTATTATGTAATGGATGTGGATAACACAATTCGTTTACAAAATGTTTTTTAGGCAGATGCGAGATGTAGGGCTGCTTATGAGTATTTTGGTGAAGTAATAACCTTTGACACCACTTACTTAAAAAATAAATATGACATGCCTTTTGCTCCTTTTGTTGCAGTAAATCATCATGGTCAGTCAGTTCTGTTAGGTTGCGCCCTATTGTTGAATGAGGATACTAAAACTTTTTCTTGGTTGTTCACTACTTGGTTAGAATGAATGTGTGGGCGTGCACCACAAGCCATAATTACTGACCAGGATAGAGCAAAGAAGAATGCAGTTGAGGTCGTCTTCCCGATTGCTCGCCATCGGTGGTGCTTGTGGCATATAATGAAAAAGTTTCCAGAAAAATTGAGTAGACTCTCTAACTATGAGTCTATCAAAATACTTTTGCATGATGCGGTATATGATTCTTTGAGCATAAGTGATTTCATGGAGAAGTGGGAAATAATGATTGAATGTTATGAACTTCATGATAATGAATGGTTGAAAGGGTTGTTTGATGAGCGTCATCGTTGGGTTCTTGTGTATGTGTGAGACACATTTTGGGCTGGAATGTTAACTACACAACGAAGTTAAAGTATGAACGCATTTTTTTATGGATATGTAAACTCAAAGACAACATTGAAGCAATTTGTTGAACAATATGATAATGCATTGACACTAGCAGCAGGGGTTTCTGTATTTTGCTGGTTTTTTTTAGCTTTTTGGCCTGCGTTTTACTGTTTTAGGCTGGGGGTTTCTGGTATATCAGAACCCTCTGTAATTTTTGTTCCTGCCCGCGAGTTTTGTTGTGCTTCTTGCACACTCTCGTCGTAATAAATTTCCTGTTTCTAAATAAAAGTGTAAGGTGGAGTCCTATTGTTTCAACTGTGTAGTTTTCCTGCATGTTTGCAGTAGTTTCTCTGTTGTGAGGTATATGTAAGTTGCGTTGCAGGGCAGTTCCATTTCTCAGTTTGGTCTAGTTTGGTTTCCTTTTGGCTTTAACGTTACTTAACCTTCATTTATCATTTTAAACTTTTTGTAATTTTTTCATCATTGCACTCTTTCTGATTGGTTGAACGTTTTAATATATTTCAATTTCGGTCCTTTTTATGTAATTGATTTTGAAACAGATTATCAATCATGTTGAAACTTGATTTGGGTAAGTATCGATCTTCAATATATTAAATATTCAAATATTACAACAATGTTATTCTAAAAAAAAAAGCATTACAATTATGTAATTACATTAACAATATAAAGGGCGCCATATATAGGTGGATCAGCCTGAAAATCACAAAGACAGAAATGTTTCTGCTCAATTGGAATAATACACCGATCAATCTCTAATAAAGCCGGTTAAAAACTGACAACAGCGTAAGCAACATTGGAGCAGCAGAGACAACTCAAACACAAGTATGCACCAGACCATGATACCGTTACATTGTGTTTTTGACAGCATTTTCTCAAATATAAGTACAAAATACCATTCCATTTTAGGTCTGCAGCGCTATCTATTTTATCATTTCTCTTTAGCATCATTGATTCTCTTGCGCTATTCAGCTTCTGCAAACAGCTTTGGCATAATTGATTGTCTTGTGCTATTCAGCTTCTGCAGATAGAAGAAGTAAGACAGTATGTATTTTTAGCAAAGCCTAAGTTGTAATAGTGCTATAATTATCAAGACAATACAGTTTGAGGAGTATCATATAAAATAGAGAAACAAAAATACCAAATAGATGCACAATATAATGACATTTTATTCAAAAACTTTCAATGTACACAATATGTGCAACAAGCTCTTTCTCTATGTTATTCTAACAAAATCTAAGTTGTCTCTCTACCTCTACACAACGGCAAAAGTCAAAACATGCTTAAAATGTGAGCAAGGGATAACAAATCAACTTCGACATTGTATGTTAAAACATGCTTAAAATGCCGGCATTGTATGTTGCCACAATTTTCTAACATGGACACGTCCACACCGATAATAATTAGAAAAAATGGCAAAAGATTCACCTATCAAAACAGCAACCAAGTAAACTAATGGATGTCTCTCGAAATGAAATTCTCGACCAGGTTTCAACTTGTACTCAAATTCTCATTCTGATTCTCATTAGCAACAAACCAATTACAATATAGAAAAAACAAGTAATTCCCCAAATGAATTAAAAAATATAGACCTAATAAACAGACATTCTGTAACACACAAAAGACTCATATCATATCAGAACAACAACACACAGCAGTGTTGTATCTCTGTACTCTTGTCACCGTTTCTTCTGAAAAGGCCATGGCAAATCCTTCAAACAAATTCCTGCTTTGGGTTTCAAGTCATTCCAGGCCTTGACAATCATAGCTCTCTCTTTTCAACAAGAGATTAGACAAAACAGAAATAAAATTAAATATAATAAAAATGGAATTGAGAATCGAGAATTAAGAAGCTAACAAATGGAAGAGATGAGGGATAAGGCTTGGGAACATCTGCACATGATTGAGAATTAGACGGAAACTAATCAAGCAATCTAATTAGTTCAGTAAGAAGACTAATTAGCTTTCAGTGATGCAATCAACATTAGATTGATGAACAAACAAATAACAACACGTACCTGCTTGTTTCTAAATTTATTATTGAAAGGAGAGAAAATCTCAAGGCAAGGCTCATCAATCATAGAAATGTACCCCTATATGTGAAGTGCCTTCGTCCCTAGATAATATCACAAGCAATTAGGAGCTTTAATTTTATTATTATTGTTTTAACTTCAGATAACTTAACTTTGAAGTTTAAAATCTAGTAGTGATTGAGATGATGTAAAGGACATATATGGACAATATTAAAGTAATAGAATTTTCATATCAAAATCCAGATTCCGATTTTTTATATCAACTTTTTCTTGTCTGGATTTAATATAAGAACATCTACCAAAGTCCAAAACAATCGGATTTAAATTCCGTATTTATGTATATAGAAAACCAGATTTAATAAATCAGATTCCAATTTTTTATATCAACTTTTATCTATCAACTTTGGTGTGTGGCTTTAATATCTGTTTTTTGCATTCTAATTTGTGAGACAAAGCTATGTAGTGGAACTTTTTTTCCCGTCTATAGATCTCTAATTTGGTACTGAAATATGTATAATGGAACAATGTTGTGCAGTTGATGTTGCCCCCAACACAACCAAAGCCATTAAAGAGCAAGTAGGACTCGTATGTCACTCTTCCTCCATTAAAGATTAAGTATTCATTGGTTTGTTCTAATCTACTGATGTTTAAATATTGAAATTGAAATATGTTCTATTTATATCGTGTTGTCATTGTAATCTATTGATATATAAATATTGAAAGGAAAATAATCTTTAGACACCCAAATCCAATCTACCGCTGCTAGCTAGAGAGAGATGGAGATAAAAAGAGTGGTATGATAGATGTGATAAATTACCAATGTGATAGGTCCAAAGAAATAGAGAAAAAACAAGGTGTTGAAGAGGTGTAAGAAAACAAAAGGGTGTACAATTGTACATATATATAACTGCTAATATTGAAATATGTTCTATTTGTGTGAACAATAATTTCGGAGTAGATGCGATATGAATCAATGTTCCCGGACTTCCAAAGATGACAACAGCACATCTATACCTAAAAACTTGAAGGCAATATGTATATGAATATGAGTCATCTTTCTTATATATATATATATATCCTACATTTTGTCAATTTATAAGCGATGTGAGACTTAACAACTCACACTTGCAACCAAAAATATATTTTTACTTTTTGAGTCACTTGTAAGGTCAGTGAAATTTATTCTTAATTTCCCCTTTTCTATTTGGTTTTTCCACTTCTTGATTTTGTGAATGCATTTTCTTCAGATGACAAATGTTAGTAAATTGTTGTTTGATTAATATTTACTTTTTCGTTCGAGTTTCCTCCTGATTTAAACTGGGGACCTTCAACTCTTTATCCATTAGTTCAAACCAGCCAAGCTACCTAACCTCCCATTTGTGAAAGCAATTAAACTAAAAAGTTATCCATTTTCGTGATTGGCATGCTTTTTAAATAGCAGAGATGGGATTGATTGGCAAGCTTTTCAGAAACCAATTTTTATGGAACTAATTTGTTATCTTCCATTTATAAACAAAACTTGTTAGAAAAGTAATTGGTGATGGACTAAGAAATTGTTTAACAAGGATTATGAAAAATCTCATATAGGCTAAAATATATTAACGAGAACCACCATGAAAAAATACATATCAAAAGGAACATTGCGAGTATAGTTTTACAGACACAGGATTTTTATTACTTATATTTTCCCTTCTACTTCACATGAGGTAGAAATTGTTGTCGTAGAATAGGTGACGGTGTCTTTCCCTTTGGAAGTTGTTTCGCCATCAAATATCTCTCGTCTAACATAGAATGCTGGTCTTCTTGGTAAGGTTGTGAGTTCATATTTGTTTGCTAACATTGATATCACATCCGACATTGTAGGTCGATCATTTGCATACTGTTCTACACATAAGAGACCAACATGAATGCACCTTTGCACTTCATCAAGAACAAATGTGTCATTTAATGTTGGATCCAATAGCTTTAGATACTCACCATCATTCCATAGCTCCCATGCCTATTAATAATATAATCAAATTACAAACAATGGGTAATATTTATTAAAAGAAAAACTCAATGAAAGTAATTGACATACATGTCCTATTAGATTTAGTGGGCGATCAACATCATAGAAGCTATTATTTTTTCTTCCACAAACAATTTCAAGTAGTAATACTCCAAAGCTGTAGACGTCAGACTTTGTAGAACAAACTCCTTCCATGGCATATTCTGGAGACATGTATCCACTACACAAGAAATTCATAACTTTCAAAAAATAAATACTTTTTTCACAAAATCATCAATAAAAAATTTGAAACAAATAAATTTAAGAAAACTCACTATGTCCCAACAATCCTGTTGGTATTTACTATGGATTCCTTCTGTGTAAACATTCTTGCCATACCAAAATCAGAAATTTTTGGGTTCATATTCTCATCAAGAAGTATGTTGCTAGCCTTCAAGTCTCTATGAATAATTTTGAGTCTTGAGTACTTATGAAGATAGAGTAATCCTTGAGCAATTCCTTCTATTATGTTGAAACGCTTCTTCCAATCTAGCAACTTCTTTTTTGTACAATCTTCTCAATGAAAACTTAATAATTAATATTAAAATGTATACTGCTCAAAAGTAGCAAACCAAACTACTATTTTATTTTTCTTAACTAATGATATTTACGTGGTTATTTTCAAGTTCAGATAACACGTTATTTTAGCGAACTAACCACAATAATTAAAGAAATATTTAGTTATGAAAACTAAAAGTTTTGTTGTAATTATGCTCTAATCGTTATGTAACAATGAACACAATTATATGAATTTGACCTAAAAAAAAACATCACATGAAAAAGGAGAGGTTTGGGGTGGGAGTTTGTCTTACCTTCAGATTTAGTGGGTCTTAGTTTTATGTTTGAATTAGCTTGGGGGAAAAGGAGAGGTTTGGTTTCTTATTAATCTGGAAAACTGTTGTGTGGTCTTTGTAAAAATCCCGAAATGCTCACATCTTTTTGGGGAAGGAGCCGTTTGTGCTCCAGGAGGTGGATGGGGTTAAATTCACCTCATGGAAGTTGTTTTTAGGAATACGTTCAACTTACACTTGTTCCTTCTATGAGTGGGATCATGAACTCATTATGTGTTGGCATCGATAGAGAATTGTGGTAGATTTGTCTTGGGGTTGGCTAACTGAGGGGTTATATGTTCCTAGTCTTGCTCTTGTTCAGCTGTGGTTAAGTATTCCTAATGGGAGTTTAGATAGTTTTTTGTTGGTGTTTTAGTTTTCGCTCATTTTTTTCTTTCTGTGGGAGGGATTCTTTGATTTTATTATCGCTTGACTTAAGTACTCTTGTACTCTAATTTCAATATGGTTGCACTCTTGCAAGAGTTTTCTCCTTTTTATTTATATAATATATATTTACCATTCAAAAAAAAAAAATGAAAATATAGACTTGAACATATTCTCACCAAATAGATAGAAATCCAAGCTTTTGTTTGGCATATATTCGTAAATTAGAATCCTTTCTTCTTCATGAACGCAACAACCAAGTAGTTGTACAAGATTTGTGTGCTGAAGTTCACATATAAGTACCAATTCGTTTTTAAACTCCACAATTCCTTGTACAGATGTTTTTGAAAGCCTTTTTACAGCAATTTCTTGACCTGTTGCCAACATTCCCTGAAGTCGTAAAACAAAAGAACAAAATTTAAGTGCATTTCCTTAAATACTTTTAATACAATTCTTAGCGTAATACACTTTGTGTAGTTATAATAACAAACTTTGGTAAAGTTATGAATGTGAAGAAATCATGGATACTTAAATTAAGAACCGAACAAAGAATACCTAACAAAAAAATGTATATAGGTTTTGTGCAAAACAATGGCCACCAACAATCAAAAACAATATTACCACGTTAGAAACATTTGTTTGCAATTTAACTTTAAAGTCACCTTATAAACCGGTCCATAGCCTCCCTGCCCTAACTTGTTTTCAGGGGAAAAATCCATAGTTGCTTCCAAAATTGATGTAAAGTTAAAAACTTTTATATCATGTCCCTTAAAGTCATCTTCAAGATCTTTGATATCATAAGTTTCATTAGAATCCGCCAAACCTTTGCTCTTACCCTTATTTCTTTTACTTTTCCTATCTACATAAGCAAAAAAATGAAGTTAAAGATGGAAAATAAAGGGATTGGATTTTGTACATACATACTAGACGATTATAAATTATCCATATACCTTGTAGTGCATATTTTTGTTTCTTTTTGGCTAGCCATACAATGAGTGGGCATAATATCAGTAAAGCAATTGTGATTGCAGAACATATCCATATCCACTTTTTCTTACCTGCATTATACAGAATCAATTTGAATTATGATATAAGCATATTCATCTCAAACTTTTACCTTTTTGTCTTATCTTGATGCCAAACCCTAGTCCTATATTTCTAATTTAAAATCCTCGTTATAAATATGATTTTTGGGAATCATTACAATCATTATTTTCCATCACAAGTTTAGTCATCAGAGACAAACTATACGGTCAACCACTCATAACTTTCTCTTGGCTAATCTGTTACAATATATTTGTAGGAATATCAAGAATCTTATAATAAAAGTTCGTTTAAATGGATTGTGAATTGTATGGATATACTACATAGATTGCGTCCATCCTGTGTTTCTTGGTTTCTATCACATGCCCACCCCCACAAACTCGTCTTCATGTACTTAGATAGATTTTCCAAAACAAAAACAAAAAAACATTAAGGGTGTAAGAACCAAACCAACAACCAGATAAACTCGAAGATCTAAACCAATTATTTTGTTGTAACTTACTACTACAACCTTTGTGCTTGTTTGCAATATTAAAATAGCTTACTATACTTGATAAGGTAGTATTAAATTTAATACCTCAAAGTCTGTTTGATAACTCTGGTATATGATGAAGAGTTCTCTTTTCCCCTTGGACAGAATGTTCGCTTATATAAGTGATTATATTATGAGATAAATTTAAATATTTAGTAAATAACCGGATTATGCTCCATTGCCGTTAGTTTTTCACGCATTCAATATCAGTGACAGTTTGATCATGATCAGACGGTTCGAATTTAATCTCAGTATTTTAAATTATAAAATTTAAATAAAATCTACATTTTTTGAAAAGTTTGATTAAGATCAGATAGTCACCAATGTCCTGAATGCCTGAACTAAGTTGACTGTTGGGAATCCAATTTATAAATAATCACTCCGAACCCATCTTATTAAAATGATACTATAGACTTACGTACCATGGGAATTTGAGGCTGATTTTGCAGAGTTTACCAAGGCGTAAAAGTTATCCTGACTCACCAAATCAACATCTTGTGTCGAATTCCATGAATAGAATATACATCCAGTCCCATTACGATAAAATTCTTGGAATCCATTGCAATTACAATTTCTCCAACATCTATTCTTGCAATCACTGTAACCATAAGTCACATCCCGTTTAATGGTTGATGCATTGTCCATGTATGGTCTTCCAGTCTTTCCTTGAAATACCTCACCAGGTTCCCTACAAGTTGGCATATCATCCCATTTTTGGCACCCTCCATCACTATTATATCCATAACACATGTCTGCATTTCCAATATCTCCTTCATCACTCGTTAGCCTCCCTGCCCAGTCTAGTACCCACCCTGAAAACTTCTTATAATTCCGATCTTTAATTTCAAAAGTAAAGGAATCTTCATCCTTGTTAGAGACAATAATGAACTGATACATATTTTGAACATTGGCCGGAATGTTCTCGAACAATCCATTGCTTTTAAGTTTTCCGCTTTTCCAATACACTTTGCCGCTTTTCCTTATGTTCAGTTCACCTTGTTTTGGTTCCCACTCAAGACTAAATTCACCTGAAGTTGTCCGCGAAGGAGTCAACCATGATACCAATGACCAATTATGTCCTGTTTTTTTATTAACACCTAATTTCATCGTTGGGATCAAAACGTCTGATGGATAATCAAAGCTCTGCCACAACACAGTCTCTGACCCATTGGGGTGAAATTGTTGAAGCACAAAGTTACCTGTGTCTAATATAGTGGCCAAAGTGTTGTTTATGGGTTGAGGTGCAGAATAAATGATGATTGGTAATTTCCTATTTTGAGATTCTATTTTGAGCACACCAGAGTAGTCTAGTGATAGAACTGCTGAATTTAAGTCAATGGAATGATTTCTATCATACATCCACACTACTGCGCCATAATCCGCATTAACACTTATAACCAAGTGAGCATCTTCACTAGCTAATGTTCGATCGAAAAATAGAGCATACTTGCCTTGTTTTGAAACTAGCGTGGAATTTGCATCCAATTTATCACCTGGCTTCAAACTATCACTTGTTGCTTCAACACAAATATTAGCAGTAGTGTTCCACCACAACCATAGGTATATCAATACAACTTGTTTCTTTATTTCAAAGCTTATCATGATTGATGAATATTGTTTCAAAAAGAAGAGAAATACTCACCAACTTGTTTCTTGCAATCTGCATTGCCCAACTTTGGGTTGGAAATTTGATACATATGATTTTAGGCCCTTAACAGAGTTTCTTCTGGTTCACAATGTTAATGTCAAATCAACTTTATCTCTATTTTTCCACTACTAAATGTTGCACAAACTAGACTACCTTTCTCTACAACTTTTTTTAAAAGGAATAAGAAAAGAGCTGTTTATTTTAATACAATAATAATTGAAGGATAAGTAAATGTATAGATAATAACGTCCCTGTTCATAAGGGACCTAAGTAAAGTTTATTTTAGTTTATTTTTTAACAACAGAATTTATTAGAAAGGAGAGAAGTAGAAAGAGTACTTAATTAACCCATAACTTAGGAAAAGTATAAGAGGTACTTGCTCCGCAAAAACCAACCTCTAACTTAAGTATTTAAACAAAGAAGAGGGTTTGAGTATCATTCATTATGCAAACATGATCTCCTTTTTTTTTTTTAGCAATAAACATCTCTAAGATGTTAACTTGATCCCTTCTACAATCTCATCTATCCCCGCAATCATTGAGGAGAAAATAACCTCATTCCACGCTCTCCAAATCTTCCACAATGTTGCATGCTAGATAAGTGTTAAGCCCTTAATTACGGTGCTTTTTTTTATTAAAGAAGAAGAGAAGGAGGGAAACAACACTCCCAGGTAGACTGAGCCCCTGTTCCGATCCATTTAAAAATGAATATCAAATGTCTGCAATGAAGTTAATCTACAAAACAATAAGTGATCCTCCACCTCTTGAATCCTAGGACACCACACACATTCCGAACTAACACCATCCACTAACACTCCTTTTCTAGATAAATTTGAGCAAGTCAGGAGTCTACAAGAATTACTTGTCAAGAGAAAATTTAAACCTGTTGCGAAGCCAAACTCAACCATATTCCCATTAACCCCCTTCTTGTTGCTGCACTTAAGCTATGATCTGATTATTTGAAATTAATGCTTTTGCTCTAAAAACAGTGTTTACTGGTTAAGCGTTTTGTGTTGTAGGAATTCTAGGACCTTCAGAATTGATGTACTACTTTTCTAATAAGGCTACAAATTTTCATTATTTATTGCAATTGTTCAGGTCTTGTTCGGGCAAAGTCAAATCCTTAGCTTCTATTATTAGTGGTTTTTTAACCTTTCATCTTGTAGCTTGGTTGATCTTATTTTCTAGGTAGAGGCTTGGCACTTATCTTTGTTATTCAAAAGTGTTGACAGAATATGCGTTCTTTTCTAGATAAAAGCAAATCTAAAAGATTCGGTAACTAAAGAAATTTGCACTCTTGCGGTTCAATTGAAGGAAAAGCCTAATTGCAAAAAGTATAGTTACCTACAAATTAATTCAACCTTTTATTACTATCTTTACTATTAAAACAAAAAATTGCAAAAATGAAAGATGTCTTCTTTTCTAGATAAAAGCATATTCAAAATTAAAAGAAGAAAAAAAACAAGTAGCTTAACATTTTATTTGATTTACATTACTTTTGCCTATATTAAAATTGCATTGTTAGTATATTAAGCTCAAAAGTATGTCAAGAGTAGGAAGTAGGAACAAGCAACAGTGATGTTATCAACTTTCCATCACTTATCATTAAATAATTGTGTCGAAGTAAACTGATCTCTTCTTTTCTTGTAAAGAAAAAAAAAGTGTTGGAGAAAGGTACTCTTGTGGAATGTAGTGGAAAGTAAAGATAACGTTGGTTTGATTTATGTAGCACACGAAATCTGATGAGAGCCAATGATTACTTTGTTTACAAATTTCCTATCATATCGTAGTGATTATTTCTTTTAGCAATCAAATTAAACGGGTGTATAAACTTTTTTCAGATCTTAATATATTAAATCTCACTCCAAGTTAGAGTACAACATATATTAGATCTAGTAACATTTGAAAAAGGTTACTAAATCAAAAACAAACGTTATTTAATTTGATAACTGTTGGAAAAAGTCCATTTTACTAAATGGTGTAAGTAACCTTTGAGAGTAGTATTAGTAACATTGAAAAACATGTTACCGTTTAGTAGCTATTTCTTAGCCAATCTCTAGCAAACAATTTTAAATACAGTTTTAGCTAATTTTGATGGCATAAATATTACTAAATTTTAAATACAAATTTAGTTAATTATTTATTGCGATAAATAAACAAAGATCGAATATATCATTCATGATCACCATCTAGATCTTCTACATCAAACATACAAAAGATGCAGATTCTAAAATTAAAAAAATTACAAAGTGATCTTATATGAAGTTAACCTCAAAATGTTATCTTTACCATCAAACTTAAAATAGAGACTCAAATGCTTCTCTCCTCCACTTGCTGCCTTGATCTTTACCATCCAAATTTAAGCAGAGCCTCAAGTGCTTCTCTCTCCCCACTCAATTTATGGTATCTTTGTTCATCAAAAGTTTTTCACCTCAAATCCAAACCCTAGTTTCATGCCACCCCAGGGTGATGTTAATTAGTCTGCATGTAATGATGCTAAAATCATTCTACAGATGGGGCTATCCAAAAATAATATTGTTACCTGGAGTAAGAGTACCTTTCAAGACCTATGCAGAACCACTTGTATGCTTTGATAACTTCATACAAAGGGAAAACTGGAAAAGAAAAATAAATTAGAGACTTAACAAAATTGAACGTAACGAATGATATGTCACAAGTGTACGTCTATATCGATTTTAGTATAAAGTATTAGGAAACAAGGAAAAGAGAAAATGAATGATTCTTATTACTAAATGAGTTGTTAGAATGTGTATATATACATCAATGAAGGAACACAGTAAGCTACTAAGGCTGAATAACAGCTAACTAGACTAAGGCTAAGTAACTTCATTATCAAGCAATGATATACCCTTGGTTGGATTATATTATGCAATAGCCCCCCCCCC
>Ga0228710_1008840_pt1 | contig 14272 bp, 8 predicted proteins | sample MedpolnodulmetaG_FD_177995 | JGI IMG/M metagenome (GOLD analysis project Ga0228710, IMG submission 177995) | Root nodule microbial communities from Medicago polymorpha collected in Santa Monica, California, United States - pink nodules | ecosystem: Host-associated > Plants > Roots > Nodule...
TTTTTTTTTTTTTATTTTTATTATAATAAAATTTTTTTTTTTTTTTTTTTTACTAATACATTATCTCTTATATTTTTTTGTACAAATTCAATACATTATTTTATCAATTTCTTTTTTAGATGGACCAATTGACAATAGCCATAGAAAACTCATTTATAAGTGAAGGAGTCTATGTTCAAACCTCGATCACAGTGTTCAACTTAACAATTTTCATATTTTTATTAGTTAAGACTCTTGAACATCTTTTCAAACTTTGAAATTCATGAAGGAGATGTAATCGTTAAGTGCATCTTATTTTTTATTTTTTTTTACAAATTCATGAATTACATTTAAATATCGAACATTCTGTACAAAATAAGTTTAAATACGGGGTGTTGTGATATAAAATATTGTGATATACATTAGATAATTCAGTTTATTTACAATGAAAAGTTTAAAGTAAGTATGGTTACGGGGCTTAACATAGATATGCCAATTCAAAGAGAATTAATATATGTAGTTGGAACACACATTTGAAGAGTATAAAAACTCTACTTTTAGTTCTTTTACGTGTTAAACAAATTATTAATTGTCTTCGTGAACTTAGCTCAGTTGGTCAGGACAATGCGTAATATATGCAAGGTTTGGGGTTCAAACCTCATCCACCACCCAAAAAGAAACAAATTAATAACAAACGAAATTATTTACTGGGTATACGGTGGGTTGTCATGATCCGGTGGTGCTGTCACATCTTCAATTTGCGGATGATACCATTCTTTTATGCGAAAAATCTTGGGCTAATATTAGAGCAACGCGCGCCATTCTACTGCTTTTCGAAGATCTGTCTAGTCTTAAGGTGAATTTTTCCAAAAGTTTATTGGTAGGAATTAACATCAGTGGGTCATGGTTGTCTGAAGCGGCTACCGTGTTAAATTGTAAGGTTGGTACTATTCCGTTTATGTATCTTGGTTTGCCTATTGGTGGGGATGCGAGTCGCTTGATTTTTTGGGAGCCTCTCATAAAGAAAATAAACTCTAGACTGTCGGGTTGGAAATCGAGACATTTGTCGTTGGGTGGTCGTCTGGTTTTACTGAAGTCTGTCCTGTCATCACTGCCTGTTTATGCTCTTTCTTTTTTCAAGGCTCCGTCAGGTATTGTCTCCTCTATTGAATCTATTTTAAATAATTTTTTTTTTTTGGGGGGGGGAGTGTAGACCACAGGAAAATCATTTGGGTTGACTGGAAAACAATTTGTGGGAGTCAGGAGGTTGGAGGGTTGGGGGTAAGGAGAATTAAAGATTTTAATTTAGCGCTCTTAGGTAAGTGGTGTTGGCGGGTGATGGTGGAGCAGGATAGTTTGTGGTTTAGGGTATTGGCGGCGCGGAACGGTTTGGAGGAGGGGCGGTTGTGTGCGGGTGGCCGTAATAGCTCCGCATGGTGGCGGACAATATCGGCGTTGCGATTAGATGGGTGGTTTCATAGTAACGTAGGCCGCACCTTGGGTGACGGTAAAAATACTTTGTTTTGGACTGATGTTTGGGTGGGAGAGGTGTCCTTAAGGGATAGATTTAGTAGGTTGTACGAGTTGTCGTTACTAAAAGGGGAGTCAGTGGCAGCGATGCGATCTTTAGGGTGGGGAGGGGCGGGTGAGACGTGGAAGTGGAGGCCTAGGTTGTTCGCTTGGGAGGAGGAGTCGTTGGGAGAGCTCACGCTTTTACTTCATAGTGTTTCTTTACAGGTTCACAGGGAGGATAATTGGACGTGGAAGGCGGATTCATCTTCAAGTTACACGGTGAGAAGCGCTTATAATTCTATCACTTCTCAGGGGATAGCGGCAAATCAGGAGACAGTTATTTCTGTTTGGCACAAGGATGTTCCTTTGAAGGTGTTGTTGTTTATGTGGCGGCTATTACGTGACCGACTTTCAACTAAAAATAATTTACATAGGCGTCGTGTGCTAGACTTTGATGACCAATTTTGTGTTGGTGGTTGTGGGTCGGTTGAAACATCCACTCACCTATTTTTACAGTGCATGCATTTTAGTTTGGTTTGGAATCATATTTTACAGTGGCTCGGAGTTGTTACGGTTTTGCCTAATGATATAGCAGGGCATTTTCATCAATTCCATCATCTGGGAGGTGTTACTAAATCGAGGAAATCTATATTACAGGTTATATGGCTAGCGACAGTGTGGGAAATTTGGAAGGCTAGGAACAACAAAGTTTTTAATGCAATAGATACCTCAATTTTACAGGTAGTGGATCGGATTAAATTGCTAACCTATCAGTGGCTGAAGGGGAAGTATATAACCCTCCCTTTCAACTATCATGGTTGGTGGCTTAGTCCGTTCTCTTTGCTTGGCATAGGCTAAATTTTGTAGTTGTTTCTGGTCGTTGTGTGGTGTAGGCATGTGCCTTGTAACCATTGTATATTCTTTATATTGACTTTTAGGTTCTCTTCTTTGGCTCATCTTGTGCTAGGAAGGCCTTCTTTGTGGTAATATAATTCATTTTAATCTCTTAAAAAAAAATGTTTTAAAGCCATGCATAAAATCATTTAGCGCATTTTGAAGACAATATTCAAGTTCAGTGAATGTTTTTTTTTAACAAATAGAATATTACCAACATTTCTATCCATTAATGGGTCTAGATTTTTAAATTTAATTAGAAATCAAAATTGTAGGTCTATTTTTATTTTTAAAAAATTGCAAGTTTATTCAAAAGCGCTTAAATGAGATCATGTTGTTCTCTTCAAACTTAATTAAGGTCATGTGTTCGAATCTAGTTCTGGGTACGCAACAACGTTAAAACTCTTTGGGAGAGTTTGCTGCCCACTTCAGTTCCACAAGACTCGAGATAATAGTCTCTACAGTTGCACGTGGACGATACTTGTTTTACACCAATTTTTTTTTTTTTTTTTGCAAGTTTAAGTCAATTATAGGACAACACCCAGAGGTGTCCGCATTACGGTTTCGATCAGTTTTAGGCATCCAAAAATAATATCCTATCCAAAATCAAAATCTCACGTGGTTTGATTTTGATGACTCTTTTAAAAAAATTGATTTGATCCAACTAACAACGGTTTATTTTTGATCCATATTTGAATATAAAAAAAATCAATTGCAATTTTTTTTATTAATATTACATATACACAATAAAATGATAGGTTTGATACAAGTATAATATAAAATATATTAAAAACTAACATTTTGAAATTGATCGATTAATTTGAAACATATGAAAAAATAAAAATATAGATTAAAATATAAACTAATAAATATTGTTAAAAAAATAACAAACAATAAATTAATACAATATAACATACTAATAAAAAAGGTGAACGTACTTATTATTATTATGTGGTTTGCTTTTGAAAAGAAAAAAAAAACAAACAATAAATTAATATAATATAACATACTAATAAAAAAGGTGAACGTAGTTATTATTATTACGAGGTTTGCTTTTGAAAAAAGGGTATGAAATCTTATTATTATAAATGTGTGTTTGTTCGAAGGTTTGCAATATGATTCCCGAGAATATGAGATTGGAAATGCAACATTCTCATGTTTATTTAAGTTTTGAAAATTTGTTCACATGAATGTTATTTACATATACGATTTCTTCTATTCTTATTCACATGCTTAAATGATAAGAATTTTACATTCCCATGAGAATAGAACTTATCTTGCTATAAATTCTCACTATAACTCGCGTTTATTTCCATTTTTGTTTTTTTAACTAAATAATTTGTAAAACATTCCTAAATTTTACCAAACACATGGGAAGGAATGATATTTTTAGAAATATTATTCCTAAAAATAGCATTCTAAAGAATGTAATTTCTTGCCTTAAAACAAACACACCCTAATACTTTTTTTAGGGGAGCTAAAATAATTTTGTAAAATTAAATTTTTTACCGAAAATAAAAAAACACATTAATTAAGGGAGGAAATGATGTCAACAAAAGTTTGTCCAATCACTTAAAAAAATTGGGGAAAAGATATTTGAACAACATTAAGGGTGTGTTTGATTCAAGTTATACTTATTGATTTTCGGGAATAAAATCATAGGAATATATATGTCTATGTTTGTTTCAAGTTTACTAAATGTTATTCTCGGGTATAAAATATTCTTGGGAATAGAAAAAATTTCCCAATGAAAATGGTGGGAATAAAGTTCTCATGGAGATGAGAATAAATTCATAAATAGTTACCTATTATAATCCTTATTTTTATGGTTCCTATTAATATTATAAAATTAACCAAACATATTTTTCCTAAATACCTTGAAATAAAATTCACATCTTGTCCATGGGAGCTTAGCTCAATTGGCAGGGACATTGCATAATTTATGCAGGGGTCGGGGTTCGAATCATGGACACTCCACTTCTCCACATTTAAATGTGTGAGCTCTAGCCACTAAGCTACTAGACAAAAAAAATTACATTTTTATATTCCAAGGAATGTTATTCCTAAGAATAAATTTGGTAAACTTGAAACAAACACACAGTAAAATTGTCCGACAATGAGTATATATACCATCCATGCACTTTAATAATTTATTTCTTATCCTCAATTTGCGTGCAAGGCTAAAATTTTGTAAAAAGGCATACGGTCAACATACTTACATTTCTATATCACAACCCTAAAATATTTATCCAGATAGTAAAGGGTTGTTAATTTCACACCCTTAAAAAGATGAGTTCAACTCTCTCGTTGCCGACGTAAGAATTTTAGTAATCCATATGGACACATTTCAACACTCTTTTAATCCTATTTTGAGGTATGCCATAATTCTACTAATAAGTAAGTCTCCAAAATTCAAATAACAAAAGTTTCAAAATAGTACTTGCAACATCAGTACACTCATTAAACATATTTTGCAATACACTGTCTTATTAGTTGAAATTCATGAGGTCCATCAAACTTGTACGTATTTTGGTGAAACCAATATACGTTAGTAAAAAAAAATGATATAATTTGTACAACCATTTTGATACAATTTTTATACAATTTTCTTTCTCATGCTCATATTATCTTTTTATTTCTCTCTCTATTATTTTTTATCAATAAAAAGAGAGAACAACAAAGTTGTCTCAAAAATTGTAGCAAAATAGTTGTTAAAATATCACTATTAAAAAAAATGTGTTAAAAAGTACATGTTGCTAACGGTTAAAGAGTGTGTTGTTATATGGTCATGATGAGTGCGATCCTGACAAGGCGCATTGTAATATGATATATCTACCAGTAGTAATACTTGAGAGAAGAAAATTAAGGAGATAAGGGAGAGGGGCCCATGGCCAACAGACCCAACACCAGCTTGCACACACATACACATTATTTCATGACCACGGGAATGGCAATTGGCTAGGAGTGCGTTCCCTCTTCACCCACACTCTCATGTTCTTTGATTTGCCATTGCATTTTTTTCCTCTCTAGTTGCTAAGATTATGACTTTACTTTTGTCCATGAGGAGTTGCCATTACATTAGTTGAGGCGTTACGTTCACAACTTCTTTCTTCCCTCCATGACATGTTGTGCCTGTTGCCCAATAATGGTTATCCATTTTCAGATTTAATAATATTGTTTGGATAAACGCTACTGTCATCCATATTTTAAGTAAATAATATTACTCTCATTTTCTATTACTAGTACTTTCACATTTAAGGCACTTGAAGACAATACTACTTGGATTTTGATTGATTTTCCTGATGGTAAGTTACCAGTTGGTTTCAAATGAGTTTACAAAATTAAATACTGTGATAACGGTTCAATATAGCTAGATGAAGCGTGATATTGGAATAAAATGGTACATTACCATTTGCACATGACCTTGTCAATTGTCATATGACCTCCCAAGCTTTAGATTGCATCCCTCGTGTCTTGATGACTTATGTATGTCCTCGTCAAGAAAATTACAAGACTATAATTTTTACACATAAAAATTAAGAACCTTTTCATGACACAACTACTCAAACCCTTAATTAGTACGCCTAAAAGACTAGAGTTGTTGTATAGAAAGAAAACTCAAACTAACCCTTCATATTTATAATAACTCTCTATTTCTTTCTTCTTACAACTAGTCAATGTAGAACTTGGATGAATACTCACTTTAACATAATTTTTATTTGTTGCGTTTGATGATAAAATTGAAATTTGTTAAAGATGGAATAGAAATCTAAATGTGAGTGAGAAAAGTTTTGTACAGAAAATTGTTATAGAAAATAAGGACCATGTGTTAAAGAGCCCTTTAACTTGACTATCTTAAGTTTTTTAGGTTAGTATTATTTTTGGTGGTGTTTTTTTTTAGGTTAGTATGGAATATGGAATTCATTGCATGATTCCTCCGCTTAAAAAAGCTAAACCAAGTGAAATGAAACCCTCCAAATTTCTTGGGCTCCCACAGTTTATTAGGTGATACAAAAGTATTGTTTTTCCTTTCAAAAATAAAAGTATTGCTTTTTTTTGACAAAGAGTAATGAAGATGAATAATTGGGCTTCAATCAAAGTTAGGAAATTAAAGCGATATAAAGAAGTTTAAGTTAAATAATTGAAAAATACAAAAAGTAGCATTATCATATTATATTCAGTCAAAAAAATCATTACAATGTTTATATATAAAATAAACAATATTGTGATTAAAGAGAACTGAAAAATAACATTTTCGGTTTCAATTAATGTTAAGAAAATTAAAGTGATGAACAAGAACTTGAACATAAATAATTGACAAATGCAAAAGATGGCATTATTATATTAGATTCAGTCCAAAAAAGCATTGTTATTGCTTATCAAACTTTATTATCAATAATTTGTAGATTTTAGGTTAGAAATAATGTCCTACTTTGAAAAAGCTGGTCAAAAGAGAAACAAAAGCATATTGCAGACTATGTGTAACTTTTCTCAGTTTTGCACGTTTTGTGCTTAATCTTTTTTTGGTTTAAAAGGAAAAGTTTTGTGCTTAATCTTGAGTCTATTCATATAATTTTGTCTTCTTTTAAAAAAAAAAATCAATACTATAACAATTGGCGTGGCTATTCCAAAAAAAAACTTGGCGTGATAAACTTGCTGCATTCCTCTAAAAAAATAATTAAACTAGCTGCATTCAATACTTTTATTTTGACGAAGGCTGAGTTTGAATTATCAAAATTAATATGATTTAATTTGAACTAAATTGAATTGATTTAGATATACATTGCCATAAAGTGCAACAAATTAAACCAATCCTTGTTTAAAAAACAAAAAGTTTCATTAGTGAATCAATCTTTTATTTTAAAAAAATTTAATCTGTATTTCAAATTGTCTTAACATTAATGATCAACAATTCCAGACATTCTAGAAGTCACGAGTTGTATCATTGACGAGTAATACGACTTGAGGTGATATCTTTTTCCATCAAAGTAACGTCCAAACAAGATGAAGGTGGGATTATGTACTTGAATGTTGAGGTTCTTAGAGGATGTCATTGTAGAAGGTTTTAATTAACTTTTAGAACGATCACGCTACTATCTTTGCTTTTAAGGGGTTTAACTTTTTATTTATTGGCTAGCCAGTACTCTTTCGTTGTTAATCAATTCAGCAAGCTAGCTACTTGTTTGGGAAAATCAGATATTCTGTTCAAAAAGAATTAAATATATTTCTAGTCAATATAAAATATGATTTTAGTCTTTAAGAATGAAATTAGGTATTTGAAAGTTTACAATATTCACACATATTACCAAAAGAGCATTTGAGGAAAAGTTTTGTTATCCATTACGAATATTCAATTCACACACTTTGTCCACTAATAATTTATGCTACATACACCTCTAGTGTTTTTAAACTCTTACTTGTATGCATAAACTATAGGGCAAACGCCCCAACTAACAAAAAAGTTGATAATGATTATAACATAATTAGAGTTGAACTTAACAAAAAATTGATGATAAAGATAGGGGTAGATGATCTCTATCATAAAGCTTCAAATACATGAAGGAATGAGCTATTTGTTTAGAATGAGGTGTGCAAGTAAGTATTTTATTCCGTTGCTTGATTTCTTGGTTTGCAAGTAAATATCAATGGTGTCCTTTTGTGTAGCTGGTTGTTAATGGTTCTTTAATTGGTATAATATATAGCTGGTGGTGTAGACTAGAGGTGATAGGCTTTGGTGAGGTTATTCGTCGGGTCACTTGCTTTGTTGCCGACAATAGTAGAAGTGTGCTAGTATCTTAATTGGTGTAGCTTTTTATTTTGCTTAGCTTGGTTGATAAAAAAAAACATTCCCATCTTTGTCTTAACTCTTACCATACTTGCATCAGAATATGTAAATAAGTGGCTATTTCAAGTTGATAATCGACAAATAATAAGGGTGGGTAATAAGGGACACATTGAGACGGATGATACTTGTTCCTAATTCAAGTAGTATTCAGTCCTAATTTTTTATCCACTTATTCTTTTTACTCTAAAAACTTCACTCTTATTAGTCATATTTAGATCGATCCATTTAAAACCATAAGATTAGCTCGAATGGTATTGATGCTAAATTATAAGATGATCATTCAATTATAACCGTGACTATAAGTTGAAAGTGGCCTCTAAATTTAAACCCACAAAATCCGATAAGGAGTAGATTGAAACACTGTTGATTAATGATGGCAATATCCAATAGGAAGTTGTAGTCTTTTTTTCCCCCCTCCCTGCCTAATAAATAAAAATATCAAGAACTTAAATTCAGCTTCATCCTGAGTACTTTATAAAATAGCCAAACAGGTGCTCCTACAGGAGCTGCTCTAAGTTTTGACTTTGTCATATTAGTTAGTTAATTTCATTTTTTTTATTTATTTGGAAGTTGTAGTCATTAGTGTGATTTTCCATTTTCTTGAAATGGACCACATGCTTCCTTCTCAAAAGAAGAATCGACTAAAAGACACATCCATATCTTCTGTAATGAAAGAAATAAGTCTATATATTTGAAGGTTAATTTTTTTTCTTTCATGGGATGAATGCAACATTCCAAGGGTGATTATGAAAAGTGAAATTCACTATTCTTACTAACAAAAACAGAACAATACTTTTTATGGAAAGAAAAAGGAAAAATAAAATAACTTTTTTTTCCTATTTCCGTTCCCATCCATCACCTATAATTACTAAATTGTGCCTTCTCTGTAACCAATTTTATTTTGTGCCTTCCTTGTTTTCTATTGCAAATATTACCCAAGACCCTATTTCTTTAACCATTGCGGATACCTTCAACGATAAAATAGAAGAACTGCAATAAAGATTTCATATAATTAAACAAAATTTAAATGCAAAAATAATTCCTATTTTCCTAAGTGAAACTGACGAATTTGTCAAGTCATGCTCACCAAAAGGATATCATTTGGTCCTATACATCACACTAATGAAAGTCTCAAGAGAGAAGATCTTACAAACTTCTATGGACATTGGGCAATATGGTAAAGGAGTAAGCAACAATGGAAAACAACATGTGAGAAGATCAATCAAGGCAAACCTGCAACACTTTTTGGTTATCAACAATGCTTCATAATTGCCTGGTATGTGCCTACGGAATGCTCATGACCATTTTCTCAAAGCTCTAACAAAGTGGTATGACTACATTCCTTCTCCTTTAGAAGCAGAGACATTGGGATTAAAAGAGGCCATGTTATGGCTTGTGGAATTAGGACTATCAAACGTGAAAATTGAACTAGATTGCAAGCTAGTGGTGGATTGTATTGTTGATAGGTTTAAGAATCAATCCAAATTCGGTAATATCATGTCTATATGTAGATCACTATTAGATCAATATCCCAACTTTAAGATAAGTTATATTCGTAGACGAACAAATTTTGTTGTCCATACTTTAGTTATGGTGTTAAAGTTGTATGTTCGTCACCACATCTTTGATTTGATTCCATCATATATTACTTCTATTGTGATGAATGAAATAATATAAGTGATTTTTGGTTAAAAAAAAGAAGTTAAAATTGACCGTTTAAAGAAAAACTGAAAGTGTATATTATTTTTACTAACCATATGTACAAATTCAACTCAATTAATTAACATGTTCACTTTTGATTCGATTGGGAATGATAATGATCTTACACTCTTTGTTGCATTTGATGGAAAAACTGTTGAGTGCCATAATTCAGAAGTACTAAACCTGAGTTTTTTTATTTTTTTCTGCTAATAAAACCTAAGCTTCTTTCACCCAATGTATGACTTCTGTGAAGAAAAAGAAAATACGTACTTCACAAAGTTAATTTTTTAGGATATAGTGCTATATTTTTCCGTAAAATAAAAAAGGATAATGCTATATTTATAGGGTACAGTCATAACTGCAGGGGTGTGGTTATTTATTTATGTCAAAATATTGCTATAGTGCTATGAAAAATATAAATGAGCATAAATCATTTTGATTTTTCATGATACATTTGTAATGGTAATTAATTACATTAATGACTATTAGAAGTGAACGACCCAGCTTGGTAAATAAATCGGGGAGAGAGGGTTTTGTTAGTAGCAATTTGAGTTTGAGAGAAATGGGAAGTGAGGAAGAGAATGGAGTGTTCTACTTGAGATACCACATTGGACATAAGGGCAAGCACGGCCACGAATTCTTGGAGTTTGAGTTCACAGATAATGGCAAGCTTCGTTATGCTAACAACCCCAATTACAAAAACAACACTATCATTCGTAAGGAGGTTTACGTATCGTATCTCCTGCCATTATTCACGAATCCCGTCGTATGGTTTTAGACAGCGAGGTAATCTAATTTATGTAAATGATCCTTGCAGATATTTCAAACGGTAAAAAGTGACATATTTACAAATGACTAAAAACAAACAAGTATTTTTTGAACGACTGAAAGAAAAAATGGCATATTTGGAGGGACTAGACGTATTTAAACCTTTTACTTATATGCCTACTCGTTTCCTATTGCAATTTTTGTTGAATTTGTGTTTCAATTTTAATGCAAACATTAAACAGTAAACAATAATATGAAATATGTCTCCGTATTTGAATCTTAATGTTAGCTTTTTTGTTGATTTTTTTTTTTAATTATCCTAGTATATTGTGTTTTTCTTATGTTTTGGGTTTAGTTTGGTGATTATTGTTGTTTGTTTGATTGGTTGATATTGGAGGCTTTGTTCAGATTATGAAGGAAGATGATCACAACTGGCCAGAACCTGATCGGGTAGGGCGTCAGGAGCTTGAGATTGTGATGGGGAATGAGCACATTGATTGTTCAGGTGATTGAGACTGGGACTGTTGCGGAAGTTGAAAACAGTGCAGATCCTGAGGGGCTTCAAAATTTTCACTGGCTTGTTCAGGTGATTGAGCACATTGATTGTTTTGATGAATTTCTTTGTAGGATCTTCTGTTTGATGTTTTATTTGTTAATTTTGTTTATTATTGTTCGTAACATGCTGCTTTTTAACCTCTCTGATTATGCTAAATGGTGAACATGATAATAAGTATTAAGCAGTCATATTCCCAAAGCTTATGGTTGAAGGTTTTGACTTAATGGTTGTCATTCACTTTCAACTTGCCTGGCTACAATGTGTAAAGGTCTATAATAAGCTTAGATCAAATGAATTTTTATAAAATCATTTCTGTCACATGACCAGCATAAGTTGATCCCTGTCCATCCTTGAAGAACTTGTGGATATTTAAGAGGTTTCCGAACTTGAAAAAAAGTGTATTCCCTCGCATAAGCAACAATGAATGATCTCAAGAGACGAGTAAGTAGTGACACAAAGAAAGCTACAATTATATGTAGTATGAATCATAGAAGATTGACTAGGTACATCATACTGTATTTCAGGATTTTCTTTGAAAACACTCACCCCATTATTGAAGATTTTATCATTTCTCGCTTTCCATAACGTCCAGATCGTTGCATGCCAAATAAGGCGATAACCAACCTGCTTAAGCATATCAAAACGGCTTAACAACTAGACAGAAATGCTTGCCTCGATTAGGGACTATGAGAAGAATTTAGGAGAGCACATAACTAAATGAAGAAACCAAATATAAACTTGCCTAGCAACATACATCAATCACTATCATACATGAACCTAAAAATCACCTATATAGTTTATGTAATGGTTTTAATGTTATTATTCTGTTCTTAATTTAACTGTTACTTTAAAAGTCTGCTATTGTGATTTCTTGACTGTATTTCATCATGTTTTAGATAATGATTTATATATCCCCCATGAGGCCGTGATATGTTAGTATTTTGTTTTGCTTGTATTTTTCTTATCAGATAATGTCTTTGTTTATTCCCATTAGTTATATATATTTTTGCAGGATTTGAAGTGCTTTGTTCTCAATCTTATTTCACTTCACTTCAAGATCAAGCCTATACCCATATAAGACGTTCACAGTTAATTATGAGTTCGTCCTATTTGGAATGTGAACATTTTCAACAACGTTCCCTTTTTGCTAAAGAAATTCGACATCTGTATTAGTTGAAGAATGGGAAAACCTGATTTGAATGGTTAACCTTTGTACCAGATCTTTGGTTTTTATATGCATGGTTTTGACTAATTTTTCTCGTTCTTCTGCTTCCATGGTTGGAGCATGAATTGTTACATTGAGAGTTGTTTGCTTTATGTATGGAATGTGCACCTACCAAAATATCATGATTTCTTTGACCACCAGGTATGTTCTCAGCAGGTAGTGTCGTATGATATTTTTCTTAGTTTCTGTCCCCTAATTTACCCATTTTAAAGCAGTGATTCAAATAACCATTTGCCCTACAGTTTCTAGACTAAGTTAGAATGGGAAAGACTGTGTGTCAATTATGGTGAAATTTTGAGTAGTGTTGTATATCTATTCAAATTTTTATTGTGGCACACTCCTATTTTATCCATGAGGGCATACACTAGCGGGTAACATAGAAGGTTACCAGCCTCATATAGAACTCTGAAGTGTATAAACAATAGTCCAATGAAAAGGGACACTGCTCCTTCAGCCAGAGTAGAGGGCAGGACACTCTAGCCAATGCATCTACATATTCATCTACTCTTGCTATGGGATTGTTAACAAGCAAATGTGTGATTCTAAGTTCAATGCTTTTGATTTATGAGGAGTGGTATTGCTGCCTTTAACGTTTGAATAATTTTGTTATTCATATTCATAACCGATTCAAAGGTGTCGCTCTGAAGTACGAGTTAAGACGCCGAAGAAGTATTAAGAACGGATGTATATGGGTTCCATCCTTCCGGTTAACAGATTCTTTCTTCCCTTAACAACACCAACATTTGGCTCTAAAAAAAAAACTTATGTGTGACTAGAAAATGGCTTAATTTGTTCGGTTGTGCAATTAAATGGCTTCTTCTTGTGCCTAATAATGGGTGTCAAGGGGATAGTGTTAGATGGCACATGGTGGTGGCCATTGCATCTGCTGAATTGGACCAGATGTCAGAGCTGGGGGTTAACTATTGACATTGATTTATTAGTAACCCCACAACCACCTTCTTTCCAAACCAGAGAACCTGTTGGTGAACAGTAATACCATCGTGGCCTTAGGCTTACAAAAAAGAATTCTTCATTTACTTTTGCAGATTATTAATTTATGAAATCTTAGGGCATTGGTTAAGGATTCTCCAAATAAAAAATTTGTTTTGAAAATATAAAATATTACTTTTGATTAAGTAATGATTACACAACTTTTTTCATAAAAACTTGTTTGTTTTGAATGCTTAACCAATGTCCTTGAGGCACTGGTTAGCATTCTCTCCTTAATCTATTAGGCTGGCCTGAAACTGAATACCACTATAATCAGGTGGCATTTAGCCTGAGAACGGATAGTTCTTTCCCACCATAGGAAAGTGCCATTTTCCAGGACAGGTGGCAGTAGACAGCCTGTTTAGGAAAAAACAAATAAAAATGAAATTAGTTTTTTAATACATAACTACTGCACCTCCCCTTTCTCCACCTACATCTCTAACGTTCAATCATCTTGGCCATGGGTGATGAACGTTCAATCATCTTCTCCATCTACATCTCAGTTCTCTACCTATTTAGTGGTTTTTGAATAGACTGCACAGTACAATCTGCACCTCCGCTGTCTCTTGTTTATTTCTTTTCCACCACCTTTTCTATGTGAACGTCTAGTTATCATGGTTGTTCTCTGCCACTCTGGTTCTGTTCTTAGGATGATGCTCATATGTACTTTCGTGGTGGTTGATAAGTGTCAAAAAGGAGTTAAATAGACTGTACATTTTAGGCACTTTGATTACTTGGTTTGCAAGTTATCCTGCGAAAAGCTCACAAATACTGAAGAATCACTCAATTATGCTTTTCACAT